>Ga0209609_10000126_pt1 | contig 44125 bp, 44 predicted proteins | sample LakKivw325mmetaG_FD_184136 | JGI IMG/M metagenome (GOLD analysis project Ga0209609, IMG submission 184136) | Anoxic lake water microbial communities from Lake Kivu, Rwanda to study Microbial Dark Matter (Phase II) - Lake Kivu water 325m metaG... | ecosystem: Environmental > Aquatic > Freshwater... | reverse complement strand
AAAGTAACGGCGACCCCCCATTGGAAAAATAATCGCTGCCTCCAGCAGAAATTCAATAACTCAAACTCAATTACAGATAACAACTATTAAGCGAGATAAATATTCGCTTAATATCCATATTTTGGATAAAAAGCGAGGTTTTATATAGTTCTTTTTGATGATAGATTGTATGTTAAATGATGGTGGAATCTGTCATTCGGAAGAGAGATATAGACTGATTGGCAAGCTGATTGAGGAGATAAAACTCAGAAGGTATTCTTTTCAAACAGGTAAGTCTTATATATCTGTTGTAAAAGAGTTTTTGGCATCGGGCAAAACTCCAAGAGAGTTTCTTTTGTCATATACAACCAAAAGCAAATCAACAATGAGGTTCGCATACTTTGCTTTGAAATTCTTCCATGAAAATGTTCTTAATGAAAAATTTGAGGAAAAACTGCCACTTGCCCGAAAATCCCTGAAATTGCCGTTAGTTTTGAGCAAAGAGGAAGTAATCAGGATGATCGATTCCACAAATAATCTGAAGCATAAGCTTGTTATTATGTTTCTCTATTATGCTGGCTTGCGTCTGGATGAAGTAAGAAATATCTCGTGGTCAGATATTGATTTTGATAGAGAAACCATTCACCTAAAGACAGCAAAGGGTGACAAAGAAAGAGTTGTATTTCTCCATAAAAGATTAATAGAAACTTTGAGAATACTTGGCATGAAAGATGAAGGCCCAATATTCATCTCTCAGAGGGGCGGGAAATACAATAAAAGAACTATACAGCAGATTATAAAATCTGCTTCTAAAAAAGCAGGAATCAAAAAGAACGTAACGCCTCACACATTAAGACATAGCTTTGCTACGCATCTGCTTGAATCCGGAGCAGACATAAGATACATCCAACAACTTTTAGGTCATAAAGATTTGAAAACGACACAAATCTACACTCACGTGGCAAATAAAGACATAAAGAAACTTGCAAATCTGCTTTAGGCTTTAGAGTTTTCTTATAGAGTACAAATCACCTAAATAAGCTAACAGAGCCAAAAATCACACATTTTTAAACCGAACCTGCCTAATACATATGTTTATAATATCTTTTCGGTATGAAACTTCCTTGTTGCAACGAAGCAACGGGAAAAGTTGACTGAAAACGCCTCACAATGTTTCTGCTAAACGCGGTTTAGCTTTAGCTCACGCTGTGGGGTTATGAGGGTCTTACCTCGAATGGGGTTTTACCTGATTAGTTGATTGTTGTTGGCCAAACTTAGTGTGTGCTCGAGTATCAGAAATGCGACCTAATTAATTCGAGTTGATCCTGCTCGAGGATACCGCTATGAGGGTTCGACTAAGCCATGCATGTCCAGGAGTCAGGCAATGATTCCTGGCAAACAGCTCAGTAACACGTGGACAACCTAACCTTTGGAGGCAGATAACCTCGGGAAACTGAGGACAATAAGCCATAGGCTACAGTTCCTGGAATGGTTGTAACCAAAAGGGATTGCTGTAATGCCCAGCAATTTGCCCAAGGATGGGTCTGCGGCGGATTAGGCTGACGTTGAGGTAACTGCTCAACGTACCTACGATCCGTATCGGCTATGTGAGTAGGAGCCGGGAGATGGATACTGAGACAAGGATCCAGGTTCTACGGAACGCAGCAGGCGCGAAAACTCCGCAATGCGCGAAAGCGTGACGGGGGAACCCTCAGTACCCTTGCAATGCAAGGGTTTTTGTGTAACGTAAATAGTTGCAAGAATAAGGTCTGGGTAAGACTGGTGCCAGCCTCCGCGGTAACACCAGCAGATCAAGTGGTATTCACGTTTATTGGGTCTGAAGCGTTCGTAGCCGGTTTGATGAGTCCTCTGTGAAATTCTACGGCTTAACCGTAGAAATCGCAGAGGATACTGTCAGACTCGAGGCCGGAAGGGGTTAGAGGTACTCCTGGGGTAGCGGTGAAATGCTTTGATCCTAGGAGGACCACCGGTGGCGAAGGCGTCTAACTTGGACGGGCCTGACGGTGAGGAACGAGAGCTAGGGGAGCAAACGGGATTAGATACCCCGGTAGTCCTAGCCGTAAACGATGCAGGCTGAGTGTTTCTTGAACTTAGCGTTCAAGAAGTGCTGAAGCGAAGGCGTTAAGCCTGCCATCTGGGGAGTACGGTCGCAAGGCTGAAACCAGCCTTTTTCTTTCTTTGGGAAAGAAAGAAAAACTCTGGCGAAAAAGAAAGAAAGAAATCCCGCCTACGGCGGGAGGTGCCTTGTTAAGGCACTTTTCTCTTTTTCATCAACGTTTTTCTCTTTTTCTAAAAGAGAAAAAGGTTGGCAGCAAACTTAAAGGAATTGGCGGGGGAGCACCACAAGGGGTGGAGTCTGCGGTTCAATTGGATACAACGCCGGGAAACTCACCAGGGGCGACGACAGTATGAAGGTCAAGCTAATGACTTTACTCGACTCGTCGAGAGGTAGTGCATGGCCGTCGTCAGCTCGTACCGTGAGGCGTACGGTTAAGTCCGTTAACGAGCAAGACCCGTGCCTTTATTTGCAACCTTTCTCGAGAGAGAGGGGGCACTATAAGGGGACCGCCTCTGATGAAGAGGAGGAAGGTACGGTCGACGGTAGGTCAGTATGCTCCGAATCTCCTGGGCTACACGTGGTCTACAATGGCACGAACAATGGGTTGCAACGCCGAGAGGTGAAGCTAATCTCCTAAATCGTGTCTCAGTCCAGATCGAGGGTTGAAACTCACCCTCGTGAAGGTGAAATCCCTAGTAATCGCTCTTTAAAATGGAGCGGTGAATATGTCCCTGCTCCTTGCACACACCGCCCGTCAAACCAACCGAGTGAACTTAAGGTGAGGCTCTATCGTCTGGTAGAATCGAGTCTTAGGCTCGCAAGGGGGGTTAAGTCGTAACAAGGTAGCCGTAGGGGAATCTGCGGCTGGATCACCTCCATGTAACCTTTAATAAAGGTTAACCAAACTTGCGATGTAAGCTTCGCTTAGTCGCAATGACCTTTACTTTAAGGGTCTTAGCATACACTAAGGGCTAAACACAACAATCACAAAAATTTCAGTCCATGCGGGTCTGATATTTAAAGTGCATTGCTTAAATATTTTACTCACTTTAATGCGGGCCCGTAGATCAGTGGTAGATCGTCCGCCTTGCAGGAACCCTTTTCTTTCTTTCGTAAAGAAAGAAAAGTGTTTCATCCCCAAAGAAAGAAAAATAGCCGCCCTTCGGGTGGCAGAATTTTCGCGGAGCGAAAATTCCTTTTTCTTTGGGCTGAAGCACTTTCTTTTTGTTAAAAAGAAAGGGCTCAAAGAGCGCGGAAGGCCTTGGGTTCAAATCCCAACGGGTCCATTGAAACCCTTTCTTTCTTAAAAAGAAAGAAAGTGTTTTCATCCCCAAAGAAAGAAATATTCGAAAATCACATTTTTAAGTTCAAATTCACAATATTATGTTCGTTCAAAATGGAACAATAGACTGTCGCTTCACTACCCTTCGGTAGGAGACTTCTTAGTTGATCTCAATTCAGAGTTCACTATTTACTTTCGTTCCATACGAAATTCATGCAACCCTGCGGCCGAACGGCTGCTTGGTGAAGGTCGATTCCGTTCGCCCGGGAAGGGAAACGGATAATGAGACATCATACAACACAGGTAACTCGCCACAGAGAGTGTATTGGTTCAATCGCACAGGGGATAGTTAGGCTTGACCGCCGATGAAGGACGTGGCAAGCTGCGATAATCCTTGGCGACTCGCATGCAGAGGTTGACCCAGGGGTGTCCTAATCTGTCGGGAACGACAGGGAACGTGGGGAACTAAAACATTTTAGTACCCATAGGAAAAGAAAGCAATCGCGATCCGGTGAGTAAAGGCGATCGAAAGCCGGACAGGGCAAACTGAATTCCTGTCAGAAATGGCAGGAAGATGTGGTGCGGCTCTAGTTGGACCTTAGTCGGATGAGATGAAGTCTCCTGGAACGGAGCACTGCAGAGGGTGATAGTCCCGTAGTCTGGTTCGGAAAGGTTCTTAGAGTTCGAGAGTAGCGGGCATTGGATATTGCTCGTGAATACTGCAGGCACTAACTGCAAACCCTAAATACGTGTCAAGACCGATAGCTCACTAGTACCGTGAGGGAAAACTGAAAAGGATCCTTAATCGGATGTGAAAAGAGCTTGAAACTGTGCGATGATAGTTAGTTGCAGCGCGAGTTGCAACGTTCGTCTTGAAACATGAGGCAGGGAGTGTATGTGTACGGTGACCCGCAAGGGGCAGCGAAAGCAAGAGTCCGCAGCTTCGGTGAGGGACGTGGTACGAACTGCCATAAATCGTGCGCATACGACCTGAAACCTGGCGATCTAACCCTGGGCAGGATGAAGCCCAACAACTGTTGGGTGGAAGTCCGTTACAGGTTCTGGGCTCAACCCGTTCTGGTGACCCGGGGATAGGAGTGAAATGCTAATCGAGCCAGGTAATAGCGGGTTCCTTTCGAAATGATCCTCAGATCAGTCTGGCTGGAGACGGAGCATGGGGTAGAGCACTGATTGGGTGCCCCGGAGACGAGAGTCTTCACCACCCCGTCAAACTCCGAATCTATGCTCGTCTTAGAAGGCCGGAGACGGGGCCGGGGGGTAAGCTTCCGGTCCAAAAGGGAAACAGCCCAGCTTGTGGTTAAGGTCCCAAAATGCTGACTAAGTGTAAGTAAGGGCGTCTTGGACCTCAGACAGCGAGGAGGTAGGCTTAGAAGCAGCCATCCTCTAAGGAGTTCGTAACAGATCACTCGTCAAGATTCGAGGCCCCCAAAATGGACGGGACTAAGTCAGCTACCGATACCACAATGGTCTTGCAAAAGATTCAAGTAGAAAGGTGCTTTGCGGGAGCAGAAGCTTCTCTTTAAGGAGAGGTGGATTCCGCAAGGATAAGAATCCTGCCAGTAGTAATAGCAAAGTATCGTGAGAATCGATACCACCTGAAGGGCAAGGGTTCCTCGACAATGTTCGTCAGTCGAGGGTCAGCCGATCCTAAGATATTCGTAACTCGAAGACTCGAAAGGGAAACTGGTTAATATTCCAGTGCCATGTGAGTACTTATGGTAACACTGGTTTGCCTTCTGACGCTTCCGGACAGCCTGACCGTGACCGTCGTCATGGTTAAGCAGGATAATGCGGTGGAGTATCGCAATGATGAGAAGCCGCATAAACTGCGAATAGCCTTCCGTTAGGAGGGTTCAGGCAATTCCAGGAGCCCGTGAAAAGGGAGGCAATCGGATCTCGCATGTCCGTACCGAGAACTGACACAGGTGCCCCTAGTTAAGAAGACTCAGGTGTGGCGAGGAAACTCTGTCTAGGGAAGTCGGCAAACTAGCCCCGTAACTTCGGGATAAGGGGTGCCTGCCTTTAACGGGGCAGGTCGCAGTAACAAGTGGGGTCCGACTGTTTAATAAAAACGTAGGTCCCTGCAAATTCACAAGGATTTGTATAGGGGCTGATGCCTGCCCAGTACCGGTACGTGAAACTCCATTCCAATGGAGCTAAGCGCCGGTAAACGGCGGGGGTAACTATGACCCTCTTAAGGTCGCGTAATACCTTGTCGCTTAATTGGCGACTTGCATCAATGGCCTAACGAGATCCCAGCTGTCCCGGACAGAGTCTCGGTGAACCTCCTGTCCTGGTGAATAGGCCAGGGACTTCCAGCGGGACACGAAGACCCCGTGGAGCTTTACTGCATCCTGTAGCTGATTTGTGGTTATGGTTGCGCAGCGTAGGTGGAAGACGCTATGTTTCGGCTTTCGGGCCGGGAATAGTCGACGATGAGACACCACCCTTCTGTGACTACAAGTCTTACTCGCAAGAGGACACCTATTGGTGGGCAGTTCGGCTGGGGCGGTACACCGTTGAAAGGGTATCAACGGTATCTAATGGTTGGCTCAGCCGGGTCAGAAATCCGGCGTAGAGGATAAGACCAAAAGCCAGCCTGACCAGATTTCGAACAACAAGTAATCTGGACTCGAAAGAGAAGTCTAGCGAACCCCGAAACCTCACTAGTGGGGGTTCGGGCTGATGGAAAAGCTACCCCGGGGATAACTGAGTTGTCGCGGGCAAGAGTACACAGACCCCTTTCTTTTAGAAAAAGAAAGGTGTTCTATCCCCAAAGAAAAGGAATTTTCTGCTTTGCAGAAAATTCAGCCACCGAAGGTGGCAATTTTCTTTTTGGGAATGAAAACACTTTTTCTTTTCTAAAGAAAAAGGGTTTCGTACACATCGACCCCGCGGCTTGCTACTTCGCCGTCGGCTCACTGCATCCTGGGTGTGCATAAGCGCCCAAGGGTGGGGTTGTTCGCCCATTAAAGCGGTACGTGAGCTGGGTTTAGAACGTCGCGAGACAGTTTGGCGGTATCTACTGGAGGTGTTGTTTACCTGAGGGGAAGGATCATCTAGTACGAGAGGAACGATGGGCCGTGGCCTCTGGTTTACCGGTTGTCCGACAGGGCATGCCGGGTAGCTACGCCATACGTCGATAAGGGCTGAAAGCATCTAAGTCCGAAGCGATTCCCAAAAAGAGGTAGACCGGGTTCCACCTAAAAGAGTGGTTTGATAGGCAGGGGATGTAAGCACTAAGGTAACGAGGTGTTCAGTCCACCTGTACTAATAGCCCTACAAACCATTACACTCCTGGCGACAAGTTACCTTGTGTTTAAATAAAAAGTAAAAGTCAGTGCAATTGAGCAACGAAGTTGCGAAATGCACCTTTTGATAAACCTTTGCTAAAGGTTTAATGATGTCTCTCATCGGCAATGTGGCGCGGCTCCGCAAGGGGCCGTGGCCATCTATTTTTTATTTCTAAAAAATCTCAGTACTGAAAATCAAATTCTTACTCCACCATCTTCGCAAAGTAATTGGTCATTATTAAAACCACAACTCCAATAACAACAGAAACCCACAGGCTCAACGTCGGACTTTCCGGCAGAAGGTAGATGTCCAGTAAACCCCACATGCCCCTCCAAAACGAAACAAGCGCGAATGCTATCATCAATGCAAAAATCACCTGATGATGCGTTTCAAGTTCCTGAATTTTCTTGAACATGTTTACTTATTTTCTTAGTTTTATAAAAATCTAGAAGATTAATTTCAACGCAGAAACCACAGTAACAAGAATCAGTATTCTTCTCAGCCATTCATTCCCAACCTTATGCGCGACCACGACACCTGCCTGCGCGCCGAGCATCGCAGCAACACCCAAAACGAATCCGAGTTTAAAATCTATAAGGTCGTAACTCCAGTACGCAAAAATCGCGGAAATATTCGTGACAAAAACAACAAGCTGCGAGGTTCCGGATGCATGGAGCATGGTGAGTCCGGAAACGAAAACGAGTAAGATTATTATCACGATCCCGACACCACCGCCGAACATTCCTATGAGGAAGCCAACGAAAAAACCTGTAGGAATGTTAAATATCTGCCTCTTCATCCTTCTTTTATCAGTTATACCAAAATTTTTGTTGAAGATAATCAAGAACAACATAGAAAGCATAAATAAACCAAACAACAAACTCATAGTTCCATTTGGCAGGTGCGATGTCGCATATGCGCCGAGTTGCGCACCAAAAACAGACGCGACAACATAGGTCAGCGCGGTTTTGCAATCAATGTTCTTTTTTCCCGCATGTCCAACAAGTGCGGAAAACGAATCCATAAGAAAAATAAGTCGCGAGGTTCCGATCGCAAGCTGTATCGTCAACCCCGTGAATGCAAGAAACGGAATCAAGATGAACCCGCCACCGCCGACAGTCGCGTCAAAAATTCCTGCAATAAATGCGCAGGTGACAAGTAAACCAAGCGTCAGTGGTTCCATGTTATTTATTCATTATTCTTCATATAATTGAAAAAATGAAAAGCAAGGAATGGATCTTGAAGCAGCTGAAAAAACATTACAACAAAGAGAACCTCGAGGGCATGGCCCGATACGGGATAAAAACCGAAAACGCATTCGGGGTTTCCATCAACGAACTCCGAAAACTCGCAAGAAAAATCGGGCACGACCACCAGCTTGCTCTTGGTTTATGGCAGACGAAAATCCACGAGGCAAGAATTCTGGCATCCATGATAGACCTTCCCGAGATGGTGACAGAACACCAGATGAACTCATGGGCAAAGGATTTCGATTCATGGGATTTATGCGACCAGTGCTGCAAAAACCTTTTCGGGAAAACCAAATTTGCATATAAAAAAGTTTTCGACTGGGCATCCCGCGACGAAGAATTTGTAAAACGCGCCGCCTTTGCACTCATGGCAGATCTCTCCGTCAACGACAAAAATGCCGAAGATGATTTGTTCCTGAATTTTTTGCCGATAATAAAAAACAACGCAACCGATGACCGAAATTACGTGAAAAAGGCGGTGAACTGGGCGCTGCGCCAGATCGGAAAAAGGAACGAAATGCTGAACAGAGAGGCGATAAAAACCGCAAAGGAAATCCTTCGGATAGATTCAAAAACTGCGCAATGGATTGCATCGGACGCGATTCGCGAATTAGAGAGCCAAAAGGTGCGAGAGCGCCTATAATGGTTTTTATTCTCAAACATCGTTATATACTTCTGGTAGCGGCCAAGGGCTTCCGCAACTCTGTTGCGAGGAAGTTCCGTCCACCATTAAGCATGCGGGGGCGAGAGTCCCCGGCGGTGTTACAGAGACGAGATTATTGAGACGTTAACCGTGATAGCAATTGAGTTGTCTCAATATGTTTGAAACGACCATCGCCTGCTGTGGTGCAAGTTGTAAAACCAGCGCTCTTAAGTTCGCAAGAACTTGAGACACAGGGCACTTGTGCCCTCGTGTAGAAGAATGCCCAAGGGCAGTACGTCCGCGTGCGGACTGAAAGCCCACCTAAGACGGACTATAAGCCGCTGCCAACCTTTCTCTTTCTTTTCGAAAGAAAGAGAAACGTAATTTGGATGTCGAATTTCTCCATCCAAATTTTTTAAGAGGGAGGAAACGACCTCTTAAAATGATGAAAGAGAAAGAAAAGAATTTTTGCATTTGCAAAAATTCAAGGATGTATCCGTGAATAATAATTCTAATGACCGTTGCCAACCTTTTTATCCTGTAACTCATACTCCACCGGTTATGGTGGGGCATCTGATTTTTTTATACTAATCTGCAATATTCTTAAAAGTCACTAAAATGAAAATGATTATGATGAAGTTTGGCGGCACTTCCGTCGGCGACGGAAAGAGAATCGCGAACGTTGCGAAGTTGGTTCAAAGTGAGAAAAGACCGAAGGTGGTCGTGGTTTCGGCGATGTCCGGAGTTACCGACAGCCTGATAGGAATTGCGGACAAGGTCGTTACTCTGCCCGCGTCGGTCGTTGAGGGCGAAGTGGACAGGTTCCACAGGGAAATATCCACCAAACATGAACAGGCCGCACTTGACGCAATATCGGACGAGGACGTACGGAACGAGATTTCTGAAAATCTATCCATGCTGCTTAACAAACTGAGGGTCGCACTTCTCGGCATCGGTTACCTCGGTGACTTATCGCCAAAATCCATGGATTACATACTCTCATTCGGTGAACGTCTCTCAATCGAGATCATGGCGGGCGCCCTGGAGTCAATCGGCGTTCCTGCAAAACCGCTCACGGGATACGAAGCAGGCATCGTTACTGACAGCCACTTCGGACGTGCTCGGCCTATCAGCGCAAAAATGGTCAAGCTCATAAAGCCGAGAATGGAATCGCTTGCGAAGAAGGGCATAACACCCGTGGTTGCGGGATTCATAGCCGCAAACGAGGAAGGCATCATGACAACGCTCGGCCGCGGAGGTTCCGACTACACGGCATCGCTCATAGGACGGCATGTCAGGGCCGCGGAGGTCCAGATTTGGACAGACGTTGACGGCATCCTCACAACAGACCCGAAATTTGTGCCAACTGCGAAACTCATACACGAGCTTTCATATGTTGAAGCGATGGATCTTGCGTACTTTGGTGCAAAAGTGATTCATTCGAAGATGATTGAGCCCGCGATGCTCGTAAACATTCCCGTAAGGGTTTTGAATACCTTCAACCCGAAATGCAAGGGAACCCTGATAGTACGGAAGCAGAAGAAGGTCGAGGGCGTCGTGAAGGCGGTTGCCGTGGCCAAGAATGTCGTCATCGTGAATTTCCAGGGCATCGGTATGGCGGAAACCCCCAACATCGCTGGGAGGATTTTTTCGACACTCGGGGAGAACAACATAAACGTGATGATGATATCCGGTTCTTCGGAATCGAGCATATCCTTCGTCATAGCCAAAAGCGACATTGACAAGACGATAGAGCTGCTTGAATCCGAATTTGAGGATGAAAAAGTCATCGTGAAGAATCTCGAGCTTATAGAGAACGCGTGCATCGTGACAATCGTCGGGGCAGGGATGCAGGGTGCCAAGGGCATAGCCGCAAAGATATTCCAAACCGTGGCGAATGAAAACGTGAACATCATCATGATTGCGCAGGGTTCGTCCGAGGTGAACGTAGCCTTCATGATAAACGAAAAGGATGTCAAAAAAACCCTGCGCGCGCTGCATAAGAGGCTGATAGAACAAAACGCACTCAGGAAAATCTCCAAATGAAATCCGAACTTGTGGAGAGGGTGGCGGAGCTGCTCAGAAGCGCGGCTTTTGAGGTTTCCATATGCAGCGGAATGCAAAGCTGTTTTGACGTAATTGCGAAGAAGGAAAAAACCATTCTGATAAAGGTCCTGACGAATGTCGAAGGCCTGACCGACAAACACGCATCGGACCTCAAGGCGCTTGCGTCGCTGCTCGGGGCGTCGCCTCTTGTTATTTCCGAGAGGATGAAATCCTCAAAGCTCTCTGATGGCGTCGTTTACACGCGCTACGACCTCCAGATAATGAATGCCAAAACATTCGAAAACGTCATCTCCGGGAATTTCCCGCACGTGCATTCCGTCAGGGGCAACTACTGCATGAGCATAAACCCGAAGGGCTTAAGCAAACTGCGGCAGAAGTTAAATCTGACGCAGCAGGACCTTGCAGACAGACTGAACATTTCGAAGCAGAGCATCTACCGCTACGAGCACACAGGAAAAATCTCGCTTGATGTTGCAGAAAAACTCATGCAGATATTCGAGGAAAATCTTCTGGCACAGGATGAATTTTTGGTCTCGACCAAGTTCAGGTCTGAGATGGCCGCTTTGGATCAATACCTAACCGAACTCCAAAGAATTGTCGTGAAGGAATTCAAGGAAATCGGTTTTAGAACCTCAGTCACAAACGCGCCGTTCGATGTCCTCGCAAAGGAAAATGAGATGGTCTTCACGATCGCAAGCGACGACTCCCGAAGGCTTGAGAAAAAAGCAGCGCTCGTCACCGAAATCTCGGAGATGTTTGACGCGTACAAGCTCTGCATAAGCAACAGGCGTCAGGACCTTGAAATCGTGGTGATGAAACCCGGCGAACTCGGAGAGGTCAGAAATCCGAGAGAACTGATACGGATTCTGAAGAAGGAGTGATTTTTCTTTTTTCAGGCTAACGGATTGGGAAGTTTGAATTATATGCTCTAACGCCTCTCTATCTGCAAAGTTTCGTTATTTTTCACATATGCATTCACTTTGTTCTCCTCACGATTGAGCCATCCCCTGAGGTCGTCAACCGAAACCTGTGGGTCGATGTAAACGCGCTTGACGCCGCCATAAGGCATGCCCATGTCCTTCATCAAAAGATAAAACGCGTTCCTTTCCGAAAATTCAAGTTCATTCAGCCGCGCCCTCGTATGCTCCACCTCACCAGCTTCGTCTATCCTGATACCCTCCTTCTCAAGCTGCGATGCAAACGGCCCGAATGTGATAATGCTGTTAATCCCCCCGTAAACCGTGTACCTTCCCCCACGAAACGCATCCGCAAGTTCCTCCGCAGTCGTTATCCCAGCAGAATCCACAAGTGCGGCGCGGCTGCTCGCAGCAAGTCTCCTGATTCCCGAGAGGGTTTCCGCATCAACCGAACCCAGCAACGATGCCAACTCTCCGGGAGCAATCCGTGTTTGGACCACACCGCTCGTTTCCAAAATTCTCAATCCAAGTTCCGGGAGTGCGGGATTTTTCGGATTGAGGGTTTTTTGCCGAGACATAAAATACCTTAGGAATCGCTAACTAAAATAAGTCTCGCTAAATAATATTATAATGGCGAACAAACCGATCCTTGTCACCGCAGCAATCATCCGGAAAAACGGAAAAATCCTTATCGCCCAAAGAAAAAATTCAAGTAAACTCGAGCCGGGCAAGTGGGAATTCCCAGGCGGTAAGGTAAAATTCCTTGAGCATCCGGAGGACTGTCTAGTTAGGGAAATAAAGGAAGAACTCGGAATAAACATTTCTGTCGGTAGCATTTTCACAATCAGCTCCCACATCTACAAAAAAGGGAACAAAAAACACCACATCCTGCTCCTGGCTTTCCTTGCAGGTTACGTGAGTGGAAAATTAAAAAACATCGGCTGCCAGGATTCGAGATGGGTTTCCCGCACGGAACTGAAAAATTTCGAATTCGCTGAAGCGGACATCGCTGTTGTCAAAAAACTGCTGGGTTCTCTAAAATAAAGGGTTGTCTTATTCTTAATAACCAATAGTTAATTCAGGTGGTGCAATGAACGCTAAGGGGATTTGCATTTTGGTTTTGTTGCTTCTCTCAGGCACCATTTCCGCATTCTATCCTGCCCGCGACATTGGCGATGAAGTTTCTGTCAAATACTCATGTTCCGGCGAAAGGTGCATGAACAACACTCTCGCAGTCGACCTGAAGAGCGACGCGTCCATTCGGAGCGCCCTCTCGGTTCTGCGTCCGTTTCTCGGTTCGCTGGCGGAATACATACCTAACCAAGATCTGAGCAGCAAGGTCACTTACGCACTCGAGCATTCCTACACGCTCAACTTACCCTCAACTTCCAACGTTTTGCTTAACTCAATAAGTGTCACAGGCACGAACAAAAAACTCAAGCCCGACCTTCCCGACGAGAGGCTTGGCTATGTGCTCGAGTTTGCCAGCGAACCCCTTGTGACCCATCAATCAAAACACGCGTTGGAAAAAACCGCCGAAGCTTCCGCTGCATATTCCGCATCCCTCGCTCAAGAACATGCGCAGGTATTGAGCGCAATAAAAGCCGTTGCCCCGAACGCGAAGGTCACGCACCAATACACCAAAGTTTTCAACGGCGTTTCCGTTACGGCCAAAGAGAGCGACTTGTCAATCCTCACTTCGCTCGCCGGAGTGAAGCGTATTTATCCGATACAAAAGGTGCATGCCCTGCTGAACGACAGCGTTCCCTTAATCAACGCGGATGACGCATGGACGCTCCACGACTCCCACGGTTTGAATGTCACGGGCGTGAACAAGACCATAGCAATAATAGACACAGGCATAGATTACACGCATCCCGACCTGGGCGCGTGCAGCAGCAACAACATCGTCCACGGAACTCTTGAAAACTATTCCCTGGAGTCCGAGCACCCCTACAACGACTCAGCCGACATCAGTTGGACAATAACGCGTCCCGGATACACCAACATCTCGCTCCACTTCAGCAAGATAGACGTCGAGAGCGGGTGGGACTACGTTTCCATACTCAACGGCTCAAACCAAACCGTCATCTACTACACCGGCTCCCAGTCCGACCTGTGGACTCCAACCATCCCGGGCAACACCATCACCGTGCGGCTCACATCGGATGATAGCATAACCTCCTGGGGTTTTGCGATAGACAGAATACTAAACGGCACCATCGAGTTCGTGTGGAACTGCACGAAGATCATAGGGGGCTACGACTTTGTCAACTATGATTCCGACCCCATGGACGACAACGGCCACGGAACGCACTGCGCGGCCATAGCAGCAAGCAACGGAACGCTCCGCGGCGTTGCGCCTTCCGCAAAATTGTACGCCTATAAAGTCCTGGATTCCAGCGGAAGCGGATACACAAGCGACATCATTGCTGCACTCGATGCCGCTGTGGACCCAAACGGGGACAACGACACGTCCGACCACGTTGATGTGATAAGCATGAGCCTTGGTGCTTCCGGAACTCCGGACGATGCTCTCTCGCTGGCCACCGACAATACGGTTGATGCGGGCGTCGTGGTTGTTGCTGCGGCCGGAAACGACGGGCCAGACAACTACTCAATAGGCTGTCCCGGGTGCGCAAGAAAGGCCCTCACGGTGGGAGCAACCTACAAGAACAACGTTTCCTCAGGCAGGACGCAAACAAAACTTTTTGTGGTGACCGACAACAACACCGAGCTTTGGTCTTTAGGGTTCACATACTCCAACACCACCCCCGCCGGCGGTTTGGTAAAACAAGTCCTTTATGCCGACATCGGATACGCGGGAAACTTCACTTCGCAGAACTTCACAGACAAAATAGCTTTGATGCGCCGCGGTGAATTGAACTTCAGCCAAAAGGTTGCCAACGCAGTAGCTGCAGGCGCTGTCGGTGCAATCATATACAACAACGAGCAAGGCAACTTTTACGGAACCCTTGACAGCCCCTCCCCCATACCCGCTGTTTCAACCTCAAAGGAAAATGGCACATACCTCCTCAATTTGATTATTGCAAACACAACCCGCGTGAATCTCACCGTCATCCCCGAACCCGACATCGTCGCGGAATTCAGTTCACGAGGTCCGGCCTTCATATACGACAAGCCCGACGTCATAGCACCCGGAGTGTTGATATGCGCGGCCCAGTACGCCGACTTCGAGAACGACAGCAAGTGCTTTGATAACAGGCACATCGCGATTTCCGGAACCAGCATGGCCACCCCGCATGTCGCCGGCGCTGCAGCGCTCATCCTCCAAGCACATCCGGACTGGTCCCCTCTTGAAGTAAAGAGCGCACTTAAGTACACCGCGCGCGACTTCGGTTTGCCCCGGAACAAGCAGGGCGCGGGTTTAATCGACGTGTACGCCGCAGCGAACCTCACCAAACCGCCGCCCGTGGCTTTGATAATCGACGTGAGAGGTGTCGTGTATGAATACTAAGGCGGTCGTTTTTCTGGCAGCGCTGCTCGTGGTGATAACCTCTGGATGCATATCCTATCCCCAGAGAGGCGTCGTGAACGACACCGTGAGCATAAACGGAACAGCGTACGCGCGCAACTTTTCCTCCTACATTCTCGAAATCGGCGAAACCTTCAATCCGACCAACTGGTCCTCCATTGGCATCAACCTCACGGGCGGTGGTCTTGCCATAATCAACCAAAGCGACCTTGGTTTCTGGGACACGCGAAACTACCCGGACGGAGATTACACAATAAAATTGAGCGTGCGCGACACCAACAACATTTCAAGCGCGGACTATGTCTACCTCTCGGTTAACAACCTTTACATTAGCGATCCGGCATACAACTCCTTCCACCGCTTCGGCGATGTCATCGAAGTGAAAGGTAAAATTGTAAACAATTTTTTCAGCAACTACACCATACAGCATTCGCCAAGCGGCAGCGAAAACTGGTCCACAGAGGGCGTGACCCTCGCAAACAACGGAACTATCGCCGTCAACAACGGCACTCTCGGCTTCTGGAACACCTCGGCAGTCAGTCGCTCCGGCTTGCATGACATAAAACTTATCGTAAATTACACCACAGGAAAATCAAACACGGAATCCGATTCAGTCATCCTGGACAGCTACCAGCCCGGATGGCCCATCGAACTCTTGGGATGGATATTCAGCTCCCCGACACTCGCAGACGTGGACGGCAACGGAACACAGGAAGTCATCGTTGGAGACTTCATGAGCTATCTTTACATATTCAGGAGTGACGGAACGGATTTCTCCGGAGAGTTCCCCCGCGCGCTCATAGGCGATTTATTCTACACCTCCGCCTCCGTCGCGGACCTGGCGAGGGACGGCCACGTCAGCGTGGTATTTGCGACCGACGCAGGGAGACTCTACGCGCTTCCAACTGACGGGTCATTAGGATGGCTTCAAAAGCTCAACGCTTCAGGCTCCACATATCAAATCGAATCAACGCCGGTTATTGCCGACTTCGACGGAGACGGCAACTTCGAGGTTTTCGCAGCAGACGATTACGGATACGTTTACATGTTCCGCCACAACGGAACCCCATTAGACGGATGGCCCGTGTACGCGGGCACAGGTTACACCATATCGGACACGCCGACCATAGCAGACATAAACAACGACGGCCTCCCTGAAATTGTCCTTATAGACAACGGGGGTTACCTTTACGCATTCAACCTGAGCGGCCAGATGATTTCGCAGACATGGCCCATCCGCCTTGACTCATACACCATGTACGAATCATCGCCCGTTTCCGGAGACCTGGACGGCGACGACATTCCCGAAATCGTATGGGCGGATTATAACTCCAGAGTCCATGCAATAAACGGCGACGGCAGCAACGTCTCCGGATGGCCCATAAACATATACCCAAGCTTCGTAGATTACTCCACCCCCGCTTTGGCCGACCTGAACAACAACGGGAAGCTCGAGGTTGTCGTGGCATCCTACGACGGCCTAATCTTCGTCATAAACTCCAGCGGTTCAATTCTTCCGGGCTGGCCCGTGAACCTGAGCGATTCCTTCCAGTCATCACCCGTCATCGGAGACATAGACGGCGACGGAAGCATGGAAATCATCGTTGGAAGCACAAGCGGATGGCTCTACGCCCTAAACGAAAACGGCAGCAACGTCTCCGGATGGCCAAAGTACGTGTACGACGAAATATACTTCGCCCCGGCAATAGGCGACCTCGAAGGCGACGGCGATACCGAGGTCGTTGCTTGCGGGAGATACAACTCCCTAGTCTTCGTATGGGACACCAACGCGCCATACAACGCAAGCAGCGTCCCATGGTCCATGTTCATGCGCGACGCCCAGCACACCGGCGCAGTCCCGCTCCCAAGTCCCGAAGTCACCCTCCTTTCCCCGGCCGACAACGCCATCACCCACCCCGGCATTCTCACCTTCTCATACAGCGTTTCAAGCAACGTGTCCATCGCAAACTGCTCCCTCTACACAAACGTATCCGGAGCATGGAGCATAAACCAAACCAACACAAACATCGTCCAAGGAACCAACAACTTCACCCTGAACATAAGCACCAACGGCACCTTCCGCTGGAACGTGAAGTGCACAAACACGGCCAAGAGGTTCGGGTTCGCAAGCAAAAACTGGGTCTTCACCATAAGCTCCGACCCTGCATACATGCCCCCTGTTTTTTCCTCCGTTTCAGCCGAAAACATAACCGGCGAATCCGCAGTCCTGAAGTGGGGAACGGAAACCCCGACCAACGCCACAGTCCAATACGGAACCACCCGAAACTACTCCACCACCCTTTCCGTAAACGAAACCGCCCTGAACCACACCCTCGCGCTTTCCGGCCTTCCCGAAAACACCCGCATTTACTACAAAATAAACGCTTCAAACAACCTGAGCCTCACCACCCCATACGAGGGCAACTTTTCAACCGCCCTCGTGTTCCGCTCAACCTTCAACGCAAGCGCAAACGAAACCGTAGTGGTAAACGATTCCGCAACGAATCTCTCTGTATCCATACTCCCAAACACCTCCGTAACGAACGCAACCATCACCATCCTCCGGTTCAGCGAGAACCCAACCGGAGTCCCGTTCGCAATCCCGGGCTTGAACATATTCTTCCAAATCGAAGCATCGAGTGAGCTTGCAAGTTCGCTTTCATCCACGCTCTTCTCATTCCACTACACGGACGCAGAACTCAATGCAAGCGGTCTGAACGAAAGTTCCCTGGTGTTCTACCACTTCAACGAAACTGAGCGCGAGTGGCAGAAACTAAACGCAAGCGCCATGCCATGGGTCCTTGCAACCGGTGTTAATGCAGAAGAAAACCTCGTCTGGGTAAACGTCACCCATTTCAGCATCTACACAGTGGGCGGCACAAGTATTTTCGAGACAACAACACTTCCAATACGCATTGGTTGGAATTTGATTTCGATATCATTGGTGATTTGATATACCTTTAGACAAAACAACTAAAAACGAAAGCTTTTTATACTAGTGTTCCATAATTATATATAAAAATGAAACAAAGTTTCATAAATTTATCTAAATCTGAGACAAAGTTTTTGATAGCTCTTCTCGAAGATGGTAATAAAAGCGATGCTCAGATATCCCGAGAAATAAAGATAAGTAAAGCAACTGCAGGTAGAATACGGAAAAAACTATTCGATGATGAGATAATAACCGATTTTCTACCAATAGTCAATCTTGAAAATTTTGGCATAAACCTCTTTGTTGTTGTCATGTTCCAATGGAACAACAGCGATGATGAACAATTACTTAAAGGGTTAGAGAAAGATCCACATGTAGTCTACCTTGCTACAGGAGATAGCTCCAATGGTTTAACACACGTAATGATGTTCGGATTCTTTGATATGTCAGAGTACCACACTTATCTTAAAAAATTCCGAAGCAAATACACTCATGAAATTAGCAACATAAATGCCTTTTTTATACCATCCGAAAAAATAATCAAACAAGACTATACTGGTTTGATAAGCCATTATATCAAAAAGAGGGTTGAAAAATGAAATATACAAAAATTTCTGGAGTATTGTTTATTCTATCCTTGTTTTCTTTAACTGTCAGTGCCGCAGATTTTAGTATAAGTCTTAGTAAAAGTTGTGGAACTTGTTGTGTTGAACAAAAGCGAATGAGTTTGACAGTTGATATTACTGCACAAAATAATATTGTGGGTGTTACTAAAGTGAGTTTTATAGTGGGTGGAACAACTTACGCTACAACTACAGGGAATAATAGACCACTTACTACAGGTCAAAAAGAAACATATACTCTATCAGATATCATAATTCCGTCACCTACCTCAGGTACACATAAAAGAGACATCCAAATTAAGTTAGAATACGACAAGAAATTTTTAATCGTATATCCAACTTCGCAAACTGAAACTTTTGAAATGAATGATATATACACGCAGAGTGAACATCAGTGTGACACTAGTAACGATTGTGCACCAACTAAAAAATGTGTCATCAGTGGTTGTTCATCGAATTGCCAAGAAATAGGCCAACCAACTAGATGCGGTAGTATAATCGACCATGAGTGGGTTCCACAATGTACAAGTGATGCTCAATGTATAGATGATAAATATTGCTCTAATTCATGCTGCGAGACTGTTCTAGCTCAGGGAACTTGTGGTTACATCTCAAATCATAAATGGAATCCATATGATTGTTGTATTGATCCTGATTGTCCAGCTGGCAAGAAATGTTCAGCACACAAATGTGTTGAGAAGCCTATAGAAGTTAGCTTGACTTTGTCACCAACAACTTTGAGTTTATATCGTGGTCAATCTACAGACGTTACGGGCACAATAGGAAATACTGGTGAAATTGATACAAGTTGTTCCTACGTTGGAGCCGATAATCCTCCAGTAAGTTTAGGAGATCTTAAGATTGGCAGTAGCAAAACCTTTACTGAGAAAATTACTGCACCTACAACTGGGGAAGGCACATATTCTTATACAATAACAGTGACTTGTAAAGATACATCCGGTAGAGAAGTCACTAAATCCTCTAGCGTTTCAGTTACATATAAATCCCATCCAGCAATGGATAAAATCAACTCCGCCAAGGGCAAGGTTAATGAGGCAGAAAATTGGGTTGAAAGAGCAGAAGCAAAAATAACAGAAGCGACAGAATTGCTCTCAAATATCTCAATGGGGGATAAAAAATGGGAAGATGGCACAGAGATTGGAATGACTGCGATAGATGCGAGAGCAAGTGTAGATTCTGCAAAATCGACAGTAAAAGATGCAAAGAAATATCTGGATGACGCAAACACCAACTTTGACAGTAAAGATTATGATCTGGCTGAGCAGAATGCTCAAACGGCAGATAGCAGAGCATCAACAGCATATCAAAGCGCCTTCACTGCGTACAACTCGTTATATACAATCCTAGAGAAGGCAAAGGTGGCTTCAAATGAGATGATTGTTGCAAGCAACGAAGTAGGGAAAGTCAATGATGTATACAACAATCTTTACAATGTTTTAAAGCTACCGAAAAGTACACTAACTTAGCCACAGTTAAGAACCAGATAAATACCGAAAAATCCAAGGTTGATGAAGCAAGGGATTATTACTCAAAGGCACAAAATAAGTTCAGTACTGGTTATTATACTGAAGCAGTTAGTGAAGCGAATTCTGCGAGAGATGTGGCCGCCAGTACAAATAACAGATTAGATAGAATAGTAAGTGGCTTCAATGAAGTTCTAGTGGATGTTATGGACAAGAGTTACAACGATGCTACAACAAAATTGGAGACAACAAGGACTAAGGTAAATGAAGCAACTAAGAACTATGGTGCAGATGTAACAGAGATAATCACAGCACAGAGTGCGTTTACAAACGCCGAGATCTGCCTAAAAGATGCAAGCAAGATAATTTCAGAGGCAAAGGCCACAACAGATGTAACAGAATTCCTAAAGAAGTCTGCTAACGCATTTGAAAAGATTGATGAGTTCAATGCCAAGGTCAAGAATGTTGAAGACAACATTGAATCTGCTAGCAAAAACAGATTAACGACCATAGTAGGTGCTGCAGCGTCAGTTCTAGTTGTTGGTGGCGGAGGGTTTCTCTACTATCGAAAGAAGAAAAGGTCGAATGAGGAGAAAGTCGAAAAAGTTAGAGAAGAAAAGCCAGAAAAACCTTCGAAGAAGTTTTGCAAGAAATGTGGTAAGGAGATTGACCCCAATGCAAACTTCTGTGACGGATGTGGAACAAAAGTAAAGTAGGAGAGATGGCACTAGAAATCTTATTAGTAACCTGCTTCTTAACCCTTGTGGTTTTTTGGTTGGGAGACCTTTATCTAACAAAGGAGACCACAAAAAGGGTCGGAAGCTTAGCGGAGATGAACCCTGCCTTAAGGGCGATACTTAAGCTAAGGCGAAAGTTTATTTGGACATTTAAGGGGACTGAAATAATCATTTTTTCTTATCTTCTATTTAAACTCAGTCAGCTAGATGAGGTAAAGACCTTCTCGGTTCTATTACTAGCTATTTTATACTATATACTGGTTGTTTCAACTGGGATAATCGCATATATCAAAGCAGTTGGTTATTCAACGCCAATAGTTGCACTATTCATTACAATATCTTTGTTAATGCTCATATTCATGAGCATGAGTTACAAGGAGTATCAAAATAGGGTTACGATTTCAAATGAACTCATGGATTGTAGCAGCAGATACTCATACCTTTATGCTACCTGTCCACAGAAGGAGCAACCTCAAGTAATAGGGTCAGAGTTTGACAAGTATGGGCTAAACATAACGATACCAAAGTGAAGTATTTAGGATATCCTCAACTTTTTTATCCAAACTTGCTCCTTTTTGAGTTGTTTTCAGAATAAAGGAGCAAGCTCGTTAAAACCATCACCTTTTTAAACCCATCTTCCAATATATACACTCGTATATACATCCAAACCCATTGAAAATCACAACGGGTTTGATTGCGTATTCGGAGGCGGTTTTGATGGAAAATGTTGGAACTGGGTTTGCCTAAAAAGTAGCTGATTTTGAGGACTTTTTGTTCAGGTGCAATCTACCTAAAAAACGCTCTTTAAGCATCATTTCCCCCAAACATCGAAGCATTTAAGTTAATCAACACCCATATCGATGAATATTTTATATATAGGTTTATATGGAAAATATCTAATTAATGATGGAGGTGGTTATGGACCCCCCTAATTATGAAGATTTAAAAGCTAGATTCCTAAAGCTTTATGCAAACATACCTACCCCTCTAAGAGATGAGATTATTGCTGTTGTGGGGGATGAAACCTTCACATGGGCATCGGCAAAAGTTGAGATACAACATGATGGTGACCCAAAACATAAAAAAAATTCAGAGGGGATCCTAAAACAATTACTAGATATCGGGGTTTTAAAAGATGACAGAGTATAATGAAGAAATAAAAAAACTTGTTAAGGAGCGACTCTTAGCTATGCCACCAGATGTTACTTTTTCTGTTGGGGATCTAGGAGATTTTTCGCCTAGAGAACTTGTTCGCGAAGTTGATTCTGGTACTGAAATGGGAAATGAAACTATCGAGATGGAATTAAATTTTATTAGAGCCATGCCTAAAATTCTTAAAAATTATAAATGAGTGATATCAGTTACGATGATTGTAATTAGAACAAAACATGATTGGTTAACCGAATATCTATACAATTATACTGAAATTCTGATAAGTTTTGCGGAAGAACGTGGATTTAAAGTTCAGAAAATTGAAGGCCTAGATATAAAGTTTAAACACATTGAAAAGAGAATAAGGGAAACAAAGCCTAGATGTATTGTTTTTAATGGGCATGGAACCACAACAAGTTTATGCGATAATTCAAAAAATGAATTCATAAATTTGGATAACGCCCATGTTTTTAAGGGAATAATCGCTTTTGTACGAGCTTGCAATGCCCTTAAGGAGTTAGGACCAAAAGCAGTTAAAGAGGGTTGCACCGCCTTTATTGGATACAAAAATAGGTTTTGGTTAGCTAAGAAACAGGGGATGGAATCACGACCCCTAAGCGCCCCTATAGCAAAACCAATTATAGATGCATCAAATGTAGTTGTTATTGGATTACTGAAAGGCCATTCGGTTGAAGAATCCGTAAATAAATCTCATCAATTGACGGAAAATTTATTTATTGATTTGCTATTTTCTAATGACCCATATGCAAGAGTTTCGCTTAAACCGTTATTACAGAATAACCAGTCTTTAGGTTTTGAAGGGAATCCATTAGCTAAGATTAAATAAATATCTACATATAGCTCATACTCTACTTTCCTGCATTATCACTTCTCCAAGTAGAATTATCGAACTTTTTGTGCAAGAAGGACTTTTGAGCAAGGTCGAGAAAAATAGTAAAGTTTTTAAACCCATCTTACAAATATATATGCTCGATATACATCCAAACCCATTGAAAATCACAGTGGGTTTGATTGCGTATTCGGAGGTGGTTTCAATGGACCCATGGAGAAGAAAACGGAGAGGGTTTTTCGACATGTTCGATTTCTTTGGAGGATTTGACGAGGAATTCAGGCAGATGGAGGAGAACATGGCGCGCATGTTCGACGAGATGCGCAAGACTTCTTTGAAAGAGCCCGGCAAGGGCGGACCTTTTGTTTACGGGTTTTCCATGAAGGTAGGGCCTGATGGCAAACCGAAAATCGAGGAGTTCGGGAATGTTCCGGCAAGCAAGCCGGGCAAGCCGGGAATCGCAGAAATCGGGGACGAGCGGGAACCTTTGACTGACGTTATTGACGGCGAGGATGAAATCTCCGTGATAGCGGAACTTCCAGGAATCGAGAAAAAAGACATCGACCTGAAGGCGGACGAGGAAACCTTGTCAATAAAGGTTGACACCCCGCAGAGGAAGTATTCAAAAAAACTGCTTATGCCCGCGAGGATAATTCCCGATTCTGTCAAGGCAAACTACAAGAACGGCGTTCTTGAGGTGAAGATAAAACGCCTGGAGAAAAAGAAGGCCAAGAAAGAGGTCAGGGTAAAGGTAGATTAAACTAAAAAAAGGTGAATGAAAAATGGTACAAGGACAACAGATATTGGTGCTCCCTGAAGGGGCACTTAGGACAATGGGCAGAGACGCCCAGAGAAGCAACATCATGGCTGCGAAGGCAGTCGCTGAAGTTGTGAGAACGACTTTGGGACCGATGGGGATGGACAAGATGCTGGTTGATGACTTGGGCGACATAGTCATTACCAATGATGGAGCAACCATCGTGGATGAAATGAATGTGGAACACCCGGCCGCAAAAATGGTGGTTGAAGTCGCGAAGACGCAGGACGAGGAAGTTGGTGACGGAACCACGACTGCGGTTGTACTCACAGGCGAACTCCTTGCAAGTTCGGAAAAACTTCTGGACCAGGGCGTTCACTCGACGATTATAGCGCGCGGTTACAGAATGGCCGCGAAAAAAGCGAACGACATCCTGGACGAGATAGGAAGGTCGGTGAAGCTGGAAGACAAAAAACTTTTGCAGGAGATTGCCATGACAGCCATGACCGGAAAGGGCGCGGAAGCAGCAAAGGAGCACTTTGCAAATCTTACGGTTCAGGCAGTTACGCAGATTGCGGAAAAGGAGGACGGAAAGATTACCGTGGACCTTGACAACGTGCAGGTCGAGAAGAAGCAGGGCGGAAGCATCAGCGACTCCGAGCTTGTGCAGGGAATCATCGTGGATAAAGAACGCGTTCACTCCGCGATGCCAAAAAAAGTGGAAAACGCGAAGATTGCCTTGCTCGACATAGCAATCGAAATCAAGGACACGGAAACGGATGCGGAAATCCAGATAACAAGTCCCGAACAAATGCAGGCGTTCGTCGCACAGGAGGAAAAAATGCTCAAGGACATGGTGGACGCGGTTTCAAAAACGGGCGCGACAGTCGTGTTCTGCCAGAAGGGCATTGACGACCTTGCGCAGCACTTCTTTGCTAAGGCGGGCATACTTGCCACAAGAAGGGTGAAGGAATCCGACATGGAAAAACTCGCAAAGGCAACGGGCGCAAAAGTCGTTACAAACCTGAAGGACTTCAGCAAAAACGAGCTCGGATACGCGAAGCTCGTTGAAGAGGTCAAGATTTCCGGAGACGAGATGATGTTCGTCCGCGGGTGCAAAAACCCGAAGGCCGTCAGCATTCTCATAAGGGGCGGAACGGAGCACGTTGTTGACGAGGTCGAGCGTGCGGTGACGGACGCGCTCGGCGGCATTGCAGCAGCCGTGGAGGTCGGAAAGATTGTCGCGGGCGGCGGCGCTCCTGAGATAGAGGTTGCGAGAAGGTTGAGGGAATACGCCGGAACGGTCGGTGGCCGCGAACAGCTCGCGATAAACGCGTTTGCTGATGCGATTGAGATAATACCCAGAACCTTAGCAGAAAGCGCGGGAATGGATGCGATAGACACCCTCGTTGACCTGAGAGCAAAGCACGACAAGAAGGCAGTGGATTACGGAGTTGCGGTAACCAAGGCAACGACCGCGGACATGTGGAAGCTCGGCGTTGTTGAGTCGTTAAAAATAAAAACGCAGGCCGTGAAATCCGCATCTGAAGCCGCGGAGATGATTCTGCGGATAGACGACGTTATTGCGTCGTCCAAGAAAGGCGGCATGCCACCAATGCCTCCGGGTGGTGGAATGGGCGGGATGGGCGGCGACATGGGCGAATACTAAGCCCATATTTTCTTTTTTTATTTTTTATTCTGCAATAATCTCATTACATGAAACTCCCTTTTTTCGGCAAGGTTTTTGGCATGCAGTGCTGCGACAACTGCTGGGATTTTCCCGTCTGCGCGAGCCACGAGAAATGCTGCACAAGATGCCGTTATTTTGATAACAACAAATGCAACCTCAAGCTCGGGAAATACGACAAACTCGAGGACGGAATCCTGGAAAACCCGGATGAGGAGTTAAAGCTTTAGGTCTTTCTTGTAGGGCAGCGCCTCGCGCGCCCCGAGTTTCTGGATGCAGTATGATGCGATTTTATTTCCGAGTTTTCCGCATTCTTTTAAATTCTTATTCTTTAACAAACCATAAAGAAAGCCCGCGTTGAACGCGTCACCAGCGCCGGTGGTGTCGACAACGCGCGTTTTTACGGCGGGGATTTCGTGCTCCTCGTTTTTCGTTCTTATGTAGCAGCCGTTTTTTCCGAGGGTTACGACAACGATTTTTGCGCCGAGATTGAGCAATTTTTTACTTCCATCTGTATAATTTTTCCCGGTTAATTTTTTTATTTCATCATCATTTATGAAAATTATAAAACTTTTTTCAATTATCGCTGAAATTTTCTCAAGGTCGAGTTCCGCATATAATGTCCCCGGAGAAAAACTCACCTTTGCGTTTTTCAGTTTTGAGACGAGTTTTTTCTGTTCGGAAAGTTGTTTTTCATTCACAAATGAGCTCAGGTGGACGAATTTTGCGCGGTCTGCGTATGAAATGTCCTCATTATTCACGAGCAAATCATTGTTTGCGCCGGGGTAAGGATACAAGGCGCGCTCTCCGCGGGAATCCACAAGGCCGATGATGATTCCCGTTTTGTTTTTTGATTTTTTTACATGGGAAACATCAACGTTGTCTTTTTTGAAAGAGTCGAGCATGATTTTGCCGTCGGTGTCATTACCCACGGCCCCGATAAAACCGGTCCTGAAGCCCAAGCGCGAAATTCCGGCAATCGTGTTCGCTGCGGAACCGCCAGGACTTTCATTGAACCTTTTTACCGGGACATGCTCTCCGGGCGATGCGATTTTTTCGACCGTGTACAACCTGTCCAGATTCAGTGCGCCAACACCGACAACATCCATGTTAGTTATTCTTCCCCTCAATTTATATCATCCAACGATACTCAACAATTCCTCGATACCCCTAATTTCATAATTAGCTCCGGATTTTTTGGGCTTTCCGATGTGACCGTATTTCGCGAATACTGTTTTCATCCCGAGTTTTTCTGCCCCCTTTATGTCGCGCTCAATCCAGTCGCCGACCATCAAACACTCTTCTGGTTTCACCCGCAATTTTTCAAGCGCCTTTTTGAACGGCAGCTCGTGCGGTTTTTTCTTGCCGGTGTCCTCAAACGCGACAACCGCGTCAAACAGGTGGTGCAGTTTCAAATCGCAAATCCGGATCCATGCCTGAATCTTCGGCGCGTCGGTGACTATCGCAAGTTTTATCCCCCTGCTTTTAAGTTTCGTGAGCGTTTCGGCAACGTGCGGATACGGTTCAAGATACGCGATTTTCGTCTTCCTGTATGCGGAAATTCCTGCGCCCATGATCCTGTAATCCACCCTGCCTAAAACTTTTTTTGAGAATTTTTGGAATACGAACTGGTACTCTAAACCTTCTTTGTCGTAAATATCAAAGAGGATTTTTATCGCTTCATTTTTCTTGGTTTTCAAGCCGGCATCTATCATCGCGTCAACCGCGTTCTCGACGCACATGCGCTTCATTTTCATGAAGTCTATGAGCGTGTTGTCCAGGTCGAACAGAACCGCCTTTATCATCACAGCACCTCTGAAACGACAAAAATCGAACCGGTCACGCAGATCAGGTCATTTTTCCCGGCAATGGATTTTGCATATTCTAACGCACTTTGTACATTTCTTTTTATTATTATATCACTACAGTATCGCCTTGCATCTTCTGTGATTTTTACGGGTTCCAACGCCCTTGCGGATTTCGATTTTGTTGCAATCACGGTGTCGCAAACCGGGCCGATTTCGCGAATCATTTTTCCGTAGTCCTTATCCTTTGATATTCCTATAACCAAAATCAGTTTTTCGTGGTTAAATAGCTTTACAAGGCTGCTCTTCAACGCCCGGATTCCGTCGAGGTTGTGGGCGCAATCAAGAACGATGAACGGTTTTTTGCCAACGATCTGCATTCTCCCGGGCCATTCTGTCTTTAACAACCCCTTTCTTATCGCTTTTTCATCAACATTAAAATTATAAAAATTGAGTGCTTCGATAACAGCAAGGGCAGTTGTTGCATTTGTCAATTGAAAATCCCCGAGCATTTTTATCTTTAAATTTTTGTAGTGCCTAAAAAAACCATCCACATCAAAAATCTGTTCCCTAATACCTGATTCTATTTTTTTGAATTTTACGTCCCTTCCGATTTGAATTAATTTAGAATTTTTTTCGTCACATTTTTTTTCAATAACATCAAGTGCATCCTTCTTACTTTCCGCAGTAACCAAAACCCCGTTTTCCTTTACGATCCCCGCCTTCTCGAATGCTATCTCATGGATGGTTTTTCCAAGAAATTCCGTATGTTCAAGTTCGACACGCGTAATGACCGAAACCAGTGCGTTTGCGACGTTCGTTGCGTCAAGCCGTCCGCCCATTCCGACTTCGAGAACGGCAAAATCGACGTTCTTTTCACGGAAATACTCGAATGCCATCGCGGTGATGAATTCGAAGTGCGTGATTTCAATATTTTTCTCTTTTATTATTCTTTTAATCTTGATAATCAGCCTTGTAGCATCCTCATCGCTTATGGTTCTGCCATTTATTGAAATCCTCTCGTTGAATCTCTTAAGCGGCGGGGAAATATACATCCCCGTTTTGAATCCCGCTTCTTTTAAGATCGAACCCAAAAAAGCGCATACGGAACCCTTGCCGTTCGTTCCGGCAACAAGAATGCACTTCAAACCCCTGTGCGGATTTCCAAGCCCGGAAAGCAGTTTTTCTTCTCGGTCCAAACCAAAACGAGAACCGAATTTTTCCAGCCCTTCTAAATACACAAGAGCTTCGTTATTTTTCATTCAGTTTTTTCAGGACTTCTTCGTAATTCTTTATTCTCACATGTCTGCCGTCAATCTTTAATCTGCCCTGAGCGAATAGTTTTATTGTCAGCGGGTAAATCCGGTGTTCCCATTCGAGTATCCTGTGCGCGAGCGTGTCCCGCGTGTCATCGTCCATAACCGGAACCGCCTTCTGCAGTATTATAGGTCCGGTATCCTCGCCCTCGTCAACAAAGTGCGTGGTGCAGCCGGAAACCTTCACGCCGTATTTCAGCGCGTCGCCCTGGCCGTCGGTTCCCGGGAACGCGGGTAGCAATGCGGGGTGTATGTTCAAAATTTTCCACTTGTACCTATTCACAAAGTAGGGGCTTAGCATCCGCATGAATCCTGCCAGAACTATCAAATCAATCTTATATTCCTCAAGGGCCCTTACCATCTCCTTTTCGAATTCCTCGCGCGTTTTTTCCCGGTGGTCTATGACCCTGAAATCGATTTTGTGTTTTTTCGCGCGCTCTATGCAGTATGCGTCGGGTTTGTTGCATATGAGCAGTTTCAGGTTTATCTCTTCCAAACCCCCGCGCTCCCAGTTGTCGATTATGGACTGAAAATTCGTTCCTCCGCCGGAAGCCAGAACCGCTACGTTGATTTTTTTCATCCTAATGTTTGAAGCACCTCACGCCCGTGAACACCATCGCCATTCCGTGCTCGTTTGCCGCGTCTATCACTTCCTGGTCGCGTATGGAGCCGCCGGGCTGTATGATTGCAGCAACGCCGGCTTTCGCAGCAGCGTCTATCCCGTCCCGAAACGGGAAAAACGCATCCGATGCCATCACGCACCCGTTCGTTTCCTTGTTCGCCTTCATGTGCGCGATTTTTACGGAATCCACGCGGCTCATCTGTCCAGCCCCTATACTAATAGTTTCATTCTCGTTTGCAAAAACGATTGCGTTCGATTTTACATGCGTCACGACTTTCCATGCGAACAGCATCGCTTCTATCTGTTTTTCTGTCGGTGCTTTTTTCGTGACGACCTTCAGTTGCGATTTTTCCAGTTCCTGCGGCATGTACGTTTGTATCAACAACCCGCCGCGTATGCTTCTGATGTCGAGTTTCGAGTGCGCGGTTTCACCCATCTGCGGAATTTCAAGGAGACGGATGTTCTTTTTTTGTTTCAGGATTTCCAAAGCCGTGTCTTCGTATGCCGGAGCAAGTATGGCCTCTATGAAATGCGTTGACATACTCCTTGCGGTTTCCGCATCGAGAATTCTGTTGACAGCTATGACACAGCCAAATGCCGCTATTGGATCCGTTGCAAGCGCTTTTTTATACGCTTCGTTCAATGAGTCCGCGCGCGCAACGCCGCATGGATTCGTATGTTTCGAAATTACAACTGCCGACTCCCTAAACTCCTCGACCATCTCAAGAACCGCATCCATGTCCAGAATGTTGTTGAATGACAGCGTTTTCCCGTGCAGCTGTTTTGCCTTTGGAATGGAAACCGCATCGGGTTCAAACTCGCGGTAGAACGCTGCACTTTGATGCGGGTTTTCGCCGTATCTCAAATCCTGGGCTTTTATGTACGTGAGGTTTAAAATTTCCGGAAATTCCTCTGTTTTGTAATCGAATTTTTTTCTCAAATAATTGTAAATAAAAGAATCATATTCCGAAGAATAGCGGAAGGCCTCTGCAGCCAGCATCATCGATGTTTCCCTGCTCATTTTTCCTTTATTTCTTTGCAATTCGTTCAAGATGTCGTTGTATCGGTTCGGATTCACGATTACTGCGACCCCCGCGTAATTCTTTGCAGCCGCGCGTATCAGGCTTGGTCCGCCGATATCGATATTCTCAATGGCTTCCTCAAGCGTATGTTCATTCTCAATCGTTTTTATGAAGGGATATAAGTTAACAACAACCAGGTCTATGGCCCCGATGCCGTGTTTTTTCAGTTGTTCCGTATGCTCTTTCTTATCCCTTATCGCGAGTATGCCGCCGTGAATTTTAGGATGAAGTGTTTTTACCCTGCCGTCAAGCATTTCCGGCAATCCGGTGACGTCCTCGACGTATCTTGCAGGAATTCCGGCATCTTTTATTGCCTTCAATGTTCCGCCGGTAGAAATAATCTCGATACCAAGTTTGTGAAGCCCCCTAGAGAAATCAACCAAACCGCTTTTATCTGAGACACTTATAAGCGCCCTTTTAACATTGAACATGCAAACCGACCTCTGACTCCGGTGGAGCATCAGAAACAAAAAACCAAACAGTAAAGAATATATGACAAGAGGTAATAAAAATCACTTCTTTTTGCCCAGAACCTTGTAAACGAACGCAAAAGCAAGTTTCTCGAGATTTTCGTTGTCCCCGAGTATGTATCCTGCGACGTCGCTTTCGTCAAAACTTCTCGTGCCCTCTTCTTTGCCTGCGGAAATTCTTGCGTTGATTTCCTCCTGCAAATACTCCTTCCAGAATTCCGCGGCCTTGTCAAGGAGACGCTCACGCTTCAGTCCGGTGTTTTTTTCAAGAAGCGCGTCCTCGAGGGCATCTACCAGCGCTTCCGCAACGCCCTCCTCGGATTCGTCCATGTTTTTTGCGTTTGCGACAAGCGCCTCCGCAGTAAGCTCCTTAATTCCGGCCATGTTTACCCATAGTAAAACCAAAATAAAAATACAGGTTTTTATCTGCGGACTACATAATAAAATCAGGATGGTGACAAGGATAAGTGGGTTGATGGATGCCCAAATCGGTAGGAGACTTCCGGAAGTATTGCCCAATGAGGCAAGGCATCGTACGGACCTTGAATTATACAAAGGTATGCTTGAGAGCGGGAACATTCATACAAGGGAACACGCGCTCATAAGCATAGGCCTGCTGACAGACCATTCGCATGATAAGGAACTTGTCAAGGAATGTGTTGATACTATCGGCGGAGTATTGGTGGCGGACAAGCAGTATCACACAACCCGGGTTATGGCTGCTTATGCACTGGGCCTGACGCACAGTCCATTCGCTTTGGATTACCTTGAGACGGTGCTGACCGCGAATCCCGATGATAAACAAAACAAGTACCGTCTTGGCGTGAGGTTAAATGCGGTTCAGTCGCTTGATATGGTGCTAACGTCGCAACTCGGAAGCTCGGATGCGGAGGCGAAGCATGCCAGAGAAGAAATCCATAAAATCCTGCAGTACGTTGTAGAACATGACACGCAAAAAATCGTAGGACGTGCGGATGCGGTATTAAAAAAAATAAACTGGGGTAGGTAAGAAAAATGGACGAAAAAACCGGAATAAAAGCCGATGAAAAACGCTGGACAGATTTCGAAAAGAACAAGAAGACCTTTGAGTCGAGCATGAACATCAGTGCCAGGGAAACCGCGGTTCTGAACATCGGCGCGATGGCGGGAAACACGAACGACCCTGAACTCGCTAAGGAATGCATTGACGCGCTTGGCGCGATACTCACATCTGAAAAAGAGCACCACACGACCAGGGTGGCAGCAGCACGTGCGCTTGGTAACACTCGAAGTCCCTTGGCGCTGGACTACCTGGAAAAGGTCCTGATGGCGAGCGACTACGACAAGGAAAACAAATACATGACCAACGTGAGGGCAGAGGCGGTCAGGGCTCTGGACCTGATTGTGTTGCCGCTGATAAATCTGACGGATAGGGAATCAGCAGAAGCCGTAAAACGTATAAGGGCAATCCTGCAGTACGTTGAGGAGACCGATGTTTACAACCCGCAGAGAATCGCAAGGGAAATACTCCGGAAGGCGAAGTGGAGTTATTAAAACCAGAAATTCCTAGCCCAGTTTCGCAGCCGCGCCGCGCACGAATTTCCTTGCTTTTTTGTGTGCTTCGATTATTTTTTCCTGTTTTTCTTCTGAAACTCCGAGCAGCCAGTTGAACTGCGGCTGAACGAAGTTTTGATTGTTCTTGTTTATCATTAATAATTTCTTTACCTCATGAATGGCAATATCCGCGGCATTTACGTTCTTTTCAAGTTTCTTTACAACATCACCAACTTCCTTCATCCCTTTTTCAAATTCTTTTAAAACAATAAGGATTGGTCGCATGTCCGAACACGTCAAACCGACGTTCGCGTACGGAACCGCATATTCATTTCCGTTGAAAACAATTGCCAGCCCGTTGTTGTCCCTCACTAAACCCAGCATCTTGAAATCCGTTATGCTGTCGCCCACCGCGACCATACCCTCCAGTTTTGTTTTTGTTTTTTCTGCGACTTTTTTCAGCGCGTTTACCTTACGCTCCCCGCCGACAACGCTTACCCTCTTGAATACCTGACCCAATTTTGTTTTTAATAATTCGTCATAATAAAATCTGTCCAATCTGGATTTCAACAAATTGTCGTCACTCATGTTCGGATACAATTTTTCCAGAATGTCGGATTCAAGTTCCTCAACCAATGAAAAATCCGCATCCTTCAATTCGCTGTAAAATTCGTTCAGCGGCAGTTTCGTGCAGTAGATGTTTTCCGTTTCGACGCCTACATGCTTCCCAATACTATAAGCATGCTGCTGGTAACTCGTTGAAATGATGTTCACGTTCCATCCCCATTCCCTGAGTTTCGCGATTGTTTCGCGTGCGCCTGGAACAATACCTGCTGTTTCTGAAACTTTTTTTACATCGCCCTCGTTTATTTTATGATAGAGAAGGAATGGGATTATCAATGATAAAGTGTCTCCAGGCTCATAGTTTTTTCTTCTTTCTAATGCAAGTATGTCATCATAGCGGCTCAGAACCTCGAATATCTTGTGCCCGTTTTCCACGAGACCCATGACCTCATAGGCGTTGTCCTGCGGCGACAACGGACCTTCAAGATCAAAGCAGATTACGCTCATTTTTTACCACGCAAGTAATTCTTAACCATTCACTATAATTACATTTGGTTATTAAAATGATTTTGATTGTTATAGGGCTGACGCTGGTGTTCCTCGTTGTTGCAAGCATCTATGATTTGAAAAAAGGTGAAATCCCGGATTCCGTGAGTGTCGGTCTGAATGTCGCTGTTCTCGGGCTCGCATTTCTTTATTCCGTATCCACCAGGGATTCTTCATTCATCCTGACATCCGTGGCTATCGGGATTTTTTACTTCATTCTTGCGTACGTTCCTTTTTACCTCGGGCAGTGGGGCGGCGGCGATGTCAAGGTAATATCGGGAATCGGATGTTCGCTCGGTTTTTTGGACGCGTTAAGTTACCAATGGCCGAACATCCCCATTTTGCCGTATTTTGGCTCATACCTCGTGAACATGGCTTTTGTTGCAACTCCTTACGCGCTTTTTTACTCCATGGTGCTCGGGATTCTTAAGCCCAAAGTTTTCGCAAGGTTCTTCAAAGAGTTCAGAAATTACGTAACGCCGATTCTGATTTTTTTGGCGTTTATCCCCTCATTCGTCACGTATCACCTGCAGATGTACAAACTCACGTTGCTTTACGTTTTTCTCCCGATACTTGTCATCGTTTCCATCTACCTCAAGGTCGTTGAACTCGTTGCACTGCGAAAAATGATAAGCGTAAGTGAACTCAAGGAGGGCGACGCGGTTGCCGATGACCTTCTGGTTGACAACAAAAAAATCGCATCAAAACGGGATATCGAAGGTTTAACCAATGGGCAGATAGAAAAAATCCGGAAGCTCGCGAAATCCGGGAAAATCCCGAAAACCATTACGATAAGGTGGGGCATACGCTTTGTACCAATTTTACTGATAGCATTTGCCCTAACGCTCTGGACCGGGAATTTGTTGGAAATGGTTATGGCGTATCTGGTTTAGTTTTTTTATATCCACACATAATACATACTGACCAAAATGCAAAAAGAGGAAATCGAACTTCGGGGGCACATTATAGATTCCATGATTCTGCCGAAGGTGCTCGACACAATAATGGACATGCGCGGCGATTTCGAGATTCTCCAGTTGAAGGTGGGCAAAACCAAGGTCGATGAAAGTTACTGCAAAATTCTCGTGAGGGGGCCACCGGAACTGTTCGCTGAGCTTGAAAGATTTGGAGCGATACTCCCCCGGAAGGAGGTAAAAACAGCTCCTACACCCGCGGATAAAATACTGCCCGACAACTTTTACGGAACTACGCATCACCCGACGAAGGTGTTCCTGAACGGAAAGTGGCAGGACGTCAAGGACATAGAGATGGACTGCATCATCGTGATTGAAAAAAACCGCGCTGTATGTAAACGACAGGGCCTGGTCAGGAAGGGCGACAGGGTTGTTGTCGGGCTGGACGGTGTGAAGGTCGAAGCGCCGCAGCGCCCCAGAACTCCGGTGGACATATTCGGCTTCATGGGCAGCGAGATTTCACCTGAAAAGCCCGTAAATTCCTTTATAAGAAATCTTGCAAAGGAGATGAAAAAGATTCATGACAAAAAAGGTTTCATAATACACGTGGTCGGAACAGCAATCGCACACACCGGCGCAGATGAAGCGCTTGCGGAACTCGTGAGGATGGGTTACGTTCAGGCGATATTCACAGGAAACGGCTTTGCTGTGATGGACGTCGAGAAGCAGCTTTTCGGCACCACCTTGGGGATGGACAAGAACACGGGCAGGGTCATGAAGCGCGGTTACAAGAGCCATCTCGTGGCAATAAACGAAATCAACAAAGCAGGGGGCATAAAAAAAGCGGTGAAGAAGGGAGTTCTAAAGGGTGGCGTTCTGTGCGAATGCGTCAAACGCAATGTGCCATTCGTGATAGGCGGCTCGCTCAGGGACGATGGTCCTCTGGTTGACACAATCACGGATGTTATGCGGGCGCAGGACGAGATGCGGAAGCACGTGCAGAAAGCCGATTTGTGCATGATATACGCGTCAATGCTGCATGGCATTGCCACCGGAAACATCCTTCCGTCGAGGGTAAAAACCGTCGCCATAGACATAAATCCGTACGTCGTTACGAGGCTTCAGGACCGCGGTACAGCGCACGCGCTCGGAATGGTAACCGACCCAGCGGTTGTGTTACCCACTCTCGTGCAGGAGATAAAGAAGCTGGGGCGGTGATCTTATGAGAAGGCTTGCATTTCTGTTGTTATCCCTTTTTATTCTCACCTCCGGCTGTGTAAAACAACCGGAAGACCTAAAGGTTTTTCTGGTGAACGTATCAACGGACAAAACAATTTACCATTCCTCTGAACTCGTGAATCTCAGCGTCGTGTTGGATTCGAATACCGGCTTAAAGAATGTAACCGTCATGGTGAGCGGTATAAACGGCAGGCTGACCGAGCAAAAAACCCTCGATCTTGATAAGGGTTCAAACAACGTGCAATTCACCTACACGCTTCCAAGGTGCAACGTCTGCGGCGGCATCTCGGCAGGAATGTACGATTTGACATGCGTCGTGTCTTACGGAAATAAAACCCTGAATGGTTCCGTCAGTATAGACATCCAGCAGTAGTCATTTGTTCAGAACTATCTTTCCTTCAAGCGAGGCAATGTCCGCTTTCGGTATCCGTCTCCTGCCGACCCTTATTTCGCTCAGCTCATAGCCGATGATGGAAACGTCCGTTACCTTGCCGATTTTTTTGCCGTCCTTGTCGTAAACCTCTGCCCCGTGCAGTTTTTTGTACAAATCCTCCCTCGCCTTTATCTCGCCGATGAATATATACTCCGTAATCTTTATCACAAAACCGAAGAATATGACACCAACAACCACGGTCTTCACAAAGCTCACGAGCGTTATGCCGCCAAACCAGAGGTTCGAACCCGCAACAGCGGTCTGTTCAACAAGAAAGACGAACGCGAGTATTATCAAATAACGCCTTATGTTCAGGTACCTCTTTCCCACGTAATCCTCTATGCTCTTGCCCAAAACAGCTATGCCCACAGCCAGAAGCACGATTTCTGCTGAACCCAGAATGAACGATGCTAAGGTGTCGCTGAATACCGTGACCTTCGTGTTCACTGCCCTGTCGTAGCCATATCCCAGCCCGATTATGAAGGTTATGAAGGCTATTATGTACGTAAGGGTACCAAGACGCTCGACTGACTGCGAGCCGACAAACGCATGAAACCTTGCAAAGAGCGCGTCCTCCTTGCCGCTTGCCTTGATGCCAAGGTAAATACCCGTGATGCCGAGAATAATGGCGCTCGCCTGCAGCAGCGCATTGAAAGCAGCGCCAAGCGCAAGTATTATCAGCGCAATTCCGGGAATCCCAAACATCAGTCTCGCGAGTGCCGGCTCCTTGGACGTTTCCCTGATGAAGTTCGTTATCGTGAAATACGCCTTCTCGAGTTCCTTGCTCTGGCGGATTATTATCGTCCTTATGGAATCGATTTTTACGCGGGACTGTATCAGCGGGAGTATCTGCTCGTCCGCAGCACCATCCGTCACAATCACTACCGATTTGATCTTTAAGTCCTTGATTAATGAATCCAGCTGCTCGCAAAGTTTTTTATCAGACACGACACCTGCATTCACATCTCCGGTTATGGTTGCAACCTCCGTTTTCAGCTCGGTCGCTATCTTCACCGCCCCAAAAATCGCATTCACGTCGCTGTCCTCGGGGTCTGAAAGCGCGAGTTTTTTTGCAGCCTCAAGGTTGTTCTCCACTCCGATAATCGGCCCTTTTATACCGGTTTTCCTCCCGATGTCGTCGTCCCTGTCTATGCAAAGAACTAACGTATCCATTCTGTTATTTTTATTTTTTAGTAGCCACCTACTTATAAATTCGTACCATGAAAGTTATATTAACAATTGGGGGATCTGATTCATCGGGCGGGGCGGGAATCCAGCAGGACCTGAAAACATTTTCTTCTCTGGGAGCTTATGGGGTTTCCGTTATTACAGCAGTAACAGCACAGAATACACGGGGCGCTCAGAACGTTTATGCCTTACCATCAAGTTTCGTTGCAAGTCAGCTTGAGTCCGTTTTTGATGACTTCGGCCTTGATGCAGTGAAAACCGGAATGCTCGCAAACAGAGAAATCGTAAAAATAGTTTACAAAAAACTGAAAAATTTTTCTGCAGGAAACATCGTTGTTGACCCGGTCATGAGGTCAACGTCCGGATACGGATTGTTGGATGAGAACGCGATTGACGAACTGAAAAAACTCATCTCAATCGCAAAAATAACAACCCCTAACATAAGTGAAGCGGAAATTCTTTCCGGAATCCGGATAAAAAACAAATCGGACGTTGAAACCGCGGCAAGAAAAATCGGGAATTGCGTGATAACCGGAAGCGAAACCGCTGTTGATACTCTTTATTATAATAAAAAAATTTATGAGTTCCGGGACAAACCGGTAAATTCGGAAGTACACGGAACCGGATGCGCGTTCTCGTCCGCACTTGCCGCTTTCCTCGCAAATGGGTGTGAGGTTCCGGAAGCTGTGAAAAGGGCAAAGGAATACGTAAGCGAGATGATAAAAAACAGCGAAAAAATTGGTGAGGGAATGCGGCTCATGGTCCACAAAAAGGCGCATGAAATCCAGGTGGTGGAAGGCGCGGTAAAAAAATTCGTTGCTGACAAAAATTCATACAAACTTGCACCCGAAGTCGGGATAAACATCGTGCTTGCAAAACAGGGGGCAAAAAACATTTCAGATGTCGCGGGCATAAGTGGAAGGATTGTACGGGATGGAAAGAAAATGGTTCCGGTAGGTTCGATAATCTTCGGCGGCTCGCACCACGTCGCCCGGGTGGCTCTCACAGTGATGAAATCCGATCCGGAAAAACGCGCGGCGATGAACATACGTTATTCCCCAGAAATTCTGAACGCATGCAAAAAGTTAAAACTGAGAATTTCGGGTTTTGAGCGCGACCGTCAGCCAAAGGACACATCAACAATGGAGTGGGGCACAAAACACGCGATAGAAAGTTATGGCAGTGTTCCAGACATAATCTACGATAAAGGGGGAACAGGAAAAGAAGCAATGATACGGATTCTGGACAACAATGCAACGAGGGTCGTGGAAATAGCCTTAAAAATTGCAGGGAACTTAGATTAGTCCTTCACAACCACGACCTTGCTCACTGCGTTTACTGCGTCGTACGGGATTATGAAATTCCCGTCCTTGTCCTTCGGGTAGGAAATGCGCACTGGCAACTCGGAAACCGGCTCCACAATTATGGATATGAACTGGCCGTTCTCCTCGTCCACAATGACATCATCCAATCTGCCGAGTTCCTCACCGCTTATGGTGATGACCGGCTTCCCGCCCAACTGCCTTGCAATGATGTAGGTAACCATTTATAACCACCATGTTCGTAAATACTACAATATTTACCATTACTCCCTTAAAAATACACGAGAGGGGGTCAACACTAAATACTTGTAAATACTGCCTTAAAAATGATTGGTCCTAAGCTGAGAAACACGCTCGAGCGCCAGCATTATAAAATCGCCGGAAACCACAGCGCTGTGAAGCTTTGCCTCTGGACAAAGAAGAGCCTGCGGGGCGAGGGTTTTTGTTATAAACAGCAGTTCTACGGCATCCGGAGCCACAGGTGCCTGCAGTTTACGCCCGCGGTTGCGTGGTGCACCCACCGCTGCGTGCACTGCTGGCGGAACATCGAGCATGCTCCCGGAACCAAACTAAAAAAATTCGACGAACCGGAGGAAATCGTAGAAATGGCCGTGGAGAAGCAACGGGAACTTCTCACCGGCTTTGGCGGAATCCCCGAAATCGTTGAAAGAAAAAAACTCGGGGAGGCCCGGAACCCGAACCAGGTCGCGATAAGTTTAACCGGTGAGCCGATGATATATCCGCATATGGGTTCCCTGCTGGAGGAATTCCACAGGCGGAAATTCAACACCTTTCTGGTGACAAACGGCACTTTTCCGGAAAGGATAAAAAATTTGGAGGAGCTGCCAAAGCAGCTTTACGTTTCCCTGAACGCACCGGATGAAAAACTGTACAAAAAAGTGTGCAACCCCATGATTCCGGACGGGTGGAAAAGGATGAATGAAACTATTAATTTTTTCCCTTCAATAAAGACAAGAAAAGTGGTCAGATTGACTTTGGTAAAGAACCTCAACATGCTGAATCCCGAAGGTTACGCAAAACTCATCCGGAGGGCGGAGCCCGATTTCGTGGAGTGCAAGGCATTCATGTTTCTGGGGGGTTCGAGGAAAAGATTGGCGATAGACAACATGCCGAACTTTCCGGAGATAATGAATTTTTCAAGAGAATTGGCTGGTGAATTGGGATATAAAATTAAAGATTCGAAGGAGGATAGTAGGGTGGTTTTATTGAGTAAAAAGTAATAATTATTCTTTCATCAACCCCTCAATGTAATCATCCAATTCCTTCATCCTTTTTATCGCAGAATGTTGTCTACCCAGTCGCGCGCCCATTTTCTCCATGGTTTTTTCTATGTCAACGACCTCGCTCCCGTCTATAAGGTTGTCTGCATGCGCGATGATTTTTTCTTCTAGAGTTTCTGGTAGGAAATCCCTTGGTGGAAGTCCCAAAACAGTTGCCTCTTTTTTGTTGATTCCCGCGCCTATGTGAACCTCGCAAACTCGAGCAATTTTCGGATGTTCTCTCAGAATTTTCGCACCCTCGATTCCGTGCATGATTCCGTGGTTTTTTGTTCTGCCGATATCGTGAAGAAGTGAGGCAATCTCGATGAACTTGATATCTACATCATGCCCCCTTTTATTTATCCCCTTGGCTATCTCTACCGCAAGTTTCGAAACGGCGGTGCAGTGCGCAATCAGTTTTCCATCACAACCGTGTTTTTTCAGAAGAGAAATAGCGTTTTTTCTTGTCAGCAATTTTACACCTAAGTAAGCTCGAGAAGTTCCTTGACCTCTGCCATCTCGCTCACAAGCCTGTCAATCTCGTCAGAATTGTCAAACTCCTCATACCTGTCGTTGCATTTTGGGCACACGAATTCGGACTCCATTGCGATGTCAAACGGGACCTTCCGGCATGAGCACGAAAACATCGTTCCGGATTTCTCGTAGTTCAGGTTTTCGGTGAGTTTCGACAATTTCTGTTCTAAGTACTCCTTCACGTACTCGAGGACCTTTTCCTCCTCCCTCCGCTTCCACTTGTAGGTGTACCAGCCCGTTTTCTTGTTCTTGCTCCTATCGTATTCCACGAGGCTGTTTTTGTGGAGGTCGTTGAGAATCGTTCTGACAATGGTTGCCTTCACGTTAAGTTCAGAAGCAATGTCCTCATCGTGTTTGGGAGCATCTAACATTTCGTAAACAGCAAGATGGTCTTTACTCATGTCCTCAGCTATAACATTTTTGATGAGTGTTTTTTTCCGGATTCGTCCCATGTTTCTATATAGGTAATTCAAATATAAAAAGTAAGCCCCCTGTATTAAAGAATGGCAAAAATAAAACTTATCGCATTTGATTTGGACGGCGTTCTGGTTGACGGGCACGGAAGCTGGAACGAGGTTCATCTCGGTCTGGGAACAATCAAGCATTCCGAGAAAAACAAAGCAGAATACAACCTCGGAAGGATTAACTTCGACGAGTGGGCTCGGCGCGATGCGGAGCTGTGGCGCGGAGTTGAGATTTCAAGGATTGAGGAGATACTGAACCGGGTGCCGCTGATGAACGGCGCCTCCAAGACCATGGATGCCCTGCGGGACAAATGCAGACTGGTGATAATAAGCGGTGGTTTGCAGACCCTTGCCGACAGGATTCGCGGTGAGCTGGGCATGAACCACGCGGTTGCAAACGAGCTTGTGGTGAATAAGGGGAAGGTGTGCGGAATAACAACAAAGGTCGGCTTTGACGACAAGCCCTGGGTACTAAAGAAAATTGCGTCACGATACAGGGTGCCATTAAAACAGTGCGCGGCTGTCGGCGATTACCTCAACGACATCCCGATGTTCAGGGTCGCGGGCCTGAGCATAGCATTCAACCCCTACACAGACGAGGTGGCGGAGAATGCGGATGAAGCGGTATACGAAAAAAATCTTGCCCGAATCCTGGAATTTTTCTGACTACTGGGCAACCTTGCACTTTTGCTCAACGCTTTCGATTTTCAGCTGGAGATAGGTTTCACCGCTGTGAATCTTGCCATCGACATCTATCCATGTGTCCCCGGTGCGTTTTTCCACAGATAAACCCACCTTGAACGACTTCTGGACGTATCTCACAATCTTTCCGTTATCGTCAACTTCGGGAATAGCGTATGTCCCCACGCAGTAGTACCTATCCAAAACTTCACCCGGTCTCACACCCCACCAGCAATTCAGCTGGTAGGTGTTCCACGAGTCCTTTCTCGATTCGGATATTATGTCGTCAAGAAACAGATCCGCCAATGGTCGGACGAGCATATCCTTATTGATGACCTGCCCTGCAATCTTGATTTCTGACCCAGGCGTGAGGATATTGCACGGTTCAATGTACACAACCTGCGGCTCTTCTGTTCCTCGAATACAGCCCGTCGCCATCACCAGAAGGATTATCAAAAGAATTGTCGCGGCTTTCATCTTATTTAAGTATTAGAAAATCTTATTAAAATAGTCATTCAAGCAAAAATGAAAAATCCAAACTCCAAGCGTGTTGATAAAATTCCGCCCTATCTTTTCGCGGGAATCGACAACGCGATAGCAGAGAAAAAATCGAAAGGTGTTGATGTCATAAGTCTGGGTATCGGAGATCCCGATCTTCCGACGCCTGCAAATATCATAAATGCACTTTCCGATGCTGCCAAAAAACCCGAGAATCACCGGTATCCTTCGTATGCGGGAATGCCGTCGTTCAGGAAGGCCGCCGCGGAGTGGTACAAAAGAAGATTCGGGGTTTCAATGAATCCGGAGGATGAGGTTTTAGCGCTCATCGGCTCAAAGGAGGGAATCGCGCATACACCGCTTGCGTTTGTGAATCCGGGCGAAACCGTGCTTTACACGAATCCGGGATATCCGGTTTACAGAATATCGACGATACTTGCAGGCGGGAATCCTGTCCCACTGCCGCTTCTTGAGGAGAACGATTTCAAACCCGATTTTAGCAGAGTAAAAAACCCGAAGGAAGCGAAATTGTTATTCTTCGGGTATCCAAACAACCCCACAGCAGCGACCGTGGATAAGGATTTTTTCAGGGAGGTTGTGGATTTTGCCTTGGATAACAACGTAATCGTCTGCCATGACAACGCATACTCGGAAGTAACGTTTGATGGATACAAATCGCCGTCATTTTTTGAAGTGAAGAACGCAAAGGAGGTTGGAATCGAGTTTCATTCACTTTCGAAAACGTACAACATGACCGGCTGGCGCATCGGCTTTGCGCTTGGTAATGCCGACCTCATACGGAGCCTTGGGAAGATAAAGGAAAACGTGGATTCCGGGGTGTTCCAAGCGATACAACACGCCGGCATAGAGGCATTCAAAACGCCAAAAACAGTTTTAGAAAAAAATCTAAAGATACTGAAAGGAAGAAGGGACCTGATGGTTGACGGTTTAAACACCTTGGGCTTTGACGTGAAAAAACCGAAGGCAACGTTCTACCTCTGGTTCAGGATTCCGAAGAAATTCAAGAGTTCCGTGGAATTCTCAAAGCACGTTCTCAACAAAGCAGGGGTCGTGCTGACGCCGGGTGTCGGGTTTGGGGAATATGGAGAAGGATATGTGAGGTGCGCGCTGACGCAGTCGAAAGAAAGGCTTGAGGAAGCACTTGAAAGACTAAAGAAATTATAATTCAGAATCAAATCCTCTTTCTCGATTGATAATCATCCTTTAAATTAAAAAAGAAGAAATGAAAAACTTAACCGAATAACGAAGCAAGACCAGACGCTGCTTCTTCTTCCTTCTTTTTCTCGTCTTCTTCGCTTGCCTTCTTCTCTTCCTTCTTAGCTCCTGCTGCTGGTGCTGCTGCCGGCGCTGCCGCGGCCGCGACAGGCACTGCGGTCTTTATCGCCTCGTCGATATTCACGCCTTCGAGTGAAGCAACAACGGACTTGACCTTTGCGTCGTCAGCCTTGACTCCCGCGGCGGTCATGACTTTTTTCAGCGATTCCTCGCTTATCTTCTGACCGGCAGAGTGCAAGAGCATCGCCCCATAAACGTATTCCATTTTTCTTACCTCACAAAAGTATCATATAACTTCCTTCAGAAGTTATAACACGCACAGGGCCTGTGCGTTCATATAACTTTGACATCAGTATTTAAAAATCAAATTTTGGCTACTGCTTTGCACCAAACCTATTTAATACCCCGTCTCATTATTAACCATGAGCGACCTTCATCCGCATGAAATCAAAATTCTCAAGGTTCTGACTAAGAAATCCACTCCTGAGGACATATCCCGGCTCACGGAGTTGCCACTGGATGCGGTCATGCGGGCGTCCTCATGGCTTGCTACGAAAAAACTTGTAAGGGTTGAAGAAACACCAATAACGGTTGTAGAGCTCAGAGATGAGGGGAGATTGTATTCTTCAACAAAATTGCCTGAAAGGCAGATAATAGACTTTATTGATGATGCAGATGGAAAATGTAATGTCGTGAATCTTCAAAAAAAATTCGGTGATAAGATTACAGGTATAGGATTAAACAGACTCAAACTACATGATAGAATATCGATAGAAAAGAGCATTGTAGTATCAAAAAACAGAGCAAGAACAAGCGAGGAAGAAGCATTTGATAGGATAATCGAAAAAAAAGGTAAATGGGAGATCTCTGACTGGTCTCAATTGAGTCCAATGATAGCAGATGGATTAAAACTTTTGGAAAAACGACAGAATCTTGTAAAAATCTCTTTAAAAAAATCCATACAACTGATTCCAACAGAAACAGGAATAAAGCTCGGAAAAACCGTCGAGGATTCCGGCGTCTCGCAGCTTACGTCCAGAATGCTCACGACGGGCGAGTGGAAGAGCAAGAAGTTCAGGCCGTACGA
>Ga0209609_10000125_pt1 | contig 44425 bp, 43 predicted proteins | sample LakKivw325mmetaG_FD_184136 | JGI IMG/M metagenome (GOLD analysis project Ga0209609, IMG submission 184136) | Anoxic lake water microbial communities from Lake Kivu, Rwanda to study Microbial Dark Matter (Phase II) - Lake Kivu water 325m metaG... | ecosystem: Environmental > Aquatic > Freshwater... | reverse complement strand
GAAAAAAATCCGGGAGAAGTTCTTCGTCGGGCGGTTTATAAAATGTTGCCGGCCAACAAATTGAGAAAAGAGATGATCAAGAGGTTAAGGTTTGAAAGATAAGGGAAATAAAATATACAATGGAAGTTTTTAAAAAAAATCCTTAATCGGATTGTTTTTTTATCTGTAAATGTTAAAATATTGAAAATATGTCTTTGCTGAAAATAATAAAATATGGGGATCCGCTTCTGCGTCAAAAATGCCAGGAAGTCGGAGAAATGAATCTGGAAGTCGAGATGCTTGCTAGGGCGATGCTGGAAATTATGCGTCAAGAAAAAGGCATTGGTTTGGCCGCGCCTCAAGTGGGAGATAAAAGGCGGATTATCATTGCGGATATCGGCCAAAGGTCTTTTTCTTTAATTAATCCTCGAATTATCGGCAAATCAAAAGAATCTCAATATGATTATGAGGGCTGTTTAAGTTTGCCTAAAGTAGTTTTAAAAATAAAAAGAGCCAGAGAAATAGAAATAGAGGGTTATTTATTGGAGCAAAAGCAAAGGGTTAAGATTAAAGCCGATGGCTTATTAGCTCGAGTTTTTCAGCATGAAATTGACCATTTGGATGGAGTGCTCATTACTGACAGGGTCTCATATTTTAAAAAATTAAAAGCCGTGAGGAAATTAAAAAGGGTATTGCGAGTGTAATATAACGGTTATTATATCTCCTTCCCAAGGAGAAGACGGCGGTTCGACTCCGCTCACTCGCTCCAGGGAAAAAACGGCAGGGAAACTTTTTTACAGTTTATGCAGACATAGTTCAGTGGTAGACCTGTCCGCCATGACCTAAGCCCACGTAGCTCAATTGGTAGAGCAATCGCTTCGTAAGCGATAGGTTACTGGTTCGACTCCAGCCGTGGGCTTTGGTGATGGCGGTCAGGGTATTTTTGGCGAAAATCCTCGTTTTGATTCCTTAATTATTCTGCGGCATTCGCATTATTTATATCAATTAAGTATGATTAAGTTCGTCAATGTCACTAAGTTTTATCGACCCGATATCTACGCTTTGCGTAACGCTATTTTTCATATTCAGCCCGGAGAATTCGTTTCTATTGTTGGCCAGTCGGGCGCTGGCAAAAGCACGATTATTAAATTGTTAATTGCCGAGGAGCGGGTGAGTCGGGGTAAAATAGTCGTTGGCGGGTGGGACATCACCAATATCAGACCCGGCGAAATTCCGGCGCTTCGCCGCCAGGTTGGCGTCGTTTTTCAAGATCTTAAATTGTTGGAAAAAAAGACCATTGGCGAAAATATCGCCTTTGCTTTGGAAGTGGTGGGTACGCCTCGTCGGCGAATAAGTCCGATTGTCCGCCAAGTTTTAAAAATAGTGGGATTGGAAAAGAAAACTAATTATTTTCCCCGGCAGCTTTCAATCGGGGAAGCGCAAAGGGCGGTTATTGCCAGGTCGTTGGTTCATCGGCCTAAGATATTGATCGCGGACGAGCCAACCGGCAATCTCGACCCGATTACCACCCGCGATATTGTCGAGTTGTTGGCGAAAATCAATGAATTCGGCACAACTGTGCTTTTAGTCACTCATAATCGGGAAATAGTCAATTTTTTAAGGAAACGGGTGATTACGCTTGATCGGGGCGTTATAATCGGAGATCAAATCAACGACGGCCGGTACGTTATCTAAAATTAAAAAGGCAATCCGCCAGCCGGCGGGCAAAATTAACCCCGTTAGAAAATTTTTTTGCCGGGGTGTTTAAATCTAATATTACAAAAGCCAATTATGAAAATTTCTGGCGGGACGCAAAACGATAAAACGGCGAAGCAGTGCCCTGAAGTAAAGGAGTATGAAATACTGGAACATGCGGCGGATTTGAAGATTAGGACGCGAGGGCGGGATTTAAAAGAGGCGTTTTCCAATTTTTTAAAAGGAATATTTGAATTTTGCCGTCCCGAATTTGAGGATCAAAAGCCGACGGTCAGAGAAATTTGGCTTAAAGCGGAAAATTTGGAATCATTGTTGATTGATTTTTTATCTCAAATCCTGTATTTGAGCGACGTCAATGATGAAGTTTATTCCGCTATTGATTTTGAAATTTTAACGCCGCGGGAATTAAAAGGTAAAATTATCGGCCGGAAAATTGCGCGGCAGCAAGCGGAAATCAAGGCGGCCACCTGGCACGAACTTGAAATTAAAAAACGCGACGATTATTGGGAGGCGACGGTGCTTTTTGATATATAAAGACTCTGCGAAAGTAAAGAATCTTTATGTTAACTAGACAAAATTTCAAAAAAATTAATGATTATTTATGGGAGATTCCTAAATCTTTTCGTTCTGATATGCAGGTGCCGGCCAGAATTTACGCCGACGAAAAAATGTTAGACCAGATTTCTCGGGATAAATCGCTTGAACAATTAGTCAATGTGGCTGTTTTGCCGGGGATTCAGAAATACGCTTTGGCTATGCCCGATTGCCACGAGGGGTATGCTAGTCCGATTGGCGGGGTTGCGGCGATTAAAATTTCAGAAGGAATTATTTCTCCCGGCATGCAGGGTTATGATGTCAATTGCGGCATGAAATTGCTTAGATCGTCTCTTTCCGCCGAGGAAATTGGTCCTTATTTGGAAAATTTGGCCGATAAGATTTATGAAAAAGTTCCTTCGGGTTTAGGGCAGGGCCAGTCAATTAAATTGGATGTCGCCAGCGTGGATGAAATTTTGGAAAGGGGAGCGCAGAAATTGGTTGAGCAAGGATATGGAACAAAAAGCGATTTGGATAATTGCGAAGCCGGCGGCCGATTGGCTTGGGCTGACGCCTCGGTCGTCTCAAAGCAAGCTAAGAGCCGGGGGCGGGACCAAGTCGGGACATTGGGAAGCGGAAATCATTTTTTGGAAATTCAAAAAGTTGAGCGGGTTTTTGACGCGGAAACCGCTAAATCTTTCGGCTTATTTGAAGGACAAATCGTAATCATGATTCATACGGGTTCGCGCGGGCTTGGACACCAGGTTTGCACAGATAATTTAAGAGAGTTTATTCCTTTGATGCAAAATAAATATAAGATTAAGGTTCCTGATCGAGAATTCGCCTGCGTTCCTTTTAACTCTCCGGAAGGGCAGCGCGGCTTAGCCGCTTCGGCGGCAGCGGCCAATTATGCCTGGGCCAACCGTCAAATGATCGCTCATTTAATCAGAAAGGCCTGGAAAGAAGTTTTAACTGATCGGATTTCGGATCTTGAGGTCGTTTACGATGTCGCTCATAATATCATAAAAAAAGAGAAATATGATTTTGAGGGTAAGGAAGTGGAGATCGCGGTTCATCGAAAGGGGGCGACTAGGGCCTTTCCTCCAGGCCATTTCGAATTGCCCGAGGCTTATCGCCGGGTCGGGCAACCGGTTTTAATTCCCGGCAGCATGGGCACGGCTTCTTATGTTCTGGTCGGCGCGGAAAAGGGAAAAGAGAGTTTTTATTCGGTTAATCACGGAGCCGGAAGAAAAATGTCGAGACATGCGGCCATCGGAGCGATAAGAGGAGAAGAAGTGGTCAAACATTTGAAAGAAAAAGGAATTTTGGTCAAGTGCCGTTCAATGCGCGGTATTGCCGAAGAAGCGCCGGCGGCTTATAAAGATGTGGATCAGATAGTGGAAACAGTTGAGCGCGCCGGTTTGGCTAAAAAGGTGGCGAGATTAGTTCCTTTAGCGGTAATTAAAGGAGAATAAGAACACTTCATTTAAATTTTTAATTTTTAATTTTCAATTTTCAAAAAATCTAAAATTCTCTTGATTTTTTAAAGGGGTTTAATTATAATATTGTTGATTGATAATTTTTTAGTTTTGCTCCGTCATCTTATATTTGATTGAGCAAAGCGAGGAAATATATGGCTAAAGAAAAACAAATTGGCAAAATTACCCATTATTTTGGGAAAATCGGCGTTGGCGTGATTGAATTGATCGCCGGTTTGAAAGTCGGAGATAAAATACATATTATCGGCGGCGATCGGGACTTTGAACAGACAGTTGAATCAATGCAGGTTGAACACGAAAGTATTAAAAAGGCGAAAAAGGGAGAAGCGATCGGTTTAAAATTGGACGGCGTCGTCAAAGAGGGCGATAAAGTGTATTTGGCGGCTGAATAGGAGTCGATTCTTTCGATTTTAAAGAATTAAGCCGAATAAAAAAGAAAAAAAGAAACGGAAACGACGTTTCTCATTTGTTTTAATTTTAGCGGTCGGACATTTGATTCCGCTGATTCAAAAATATTTACTTGAGAATAAAATTTCGGTTTTTATTTTAGACCGAATTTAAATTTTATGCTGCAAAAAACGGATAAAAATCAGGATGGAATTTTAATTTCAAAGTATAAATTGATTAATGTTGGGCTGCTAATCACGATTTTTAATCCTTTGCCCGCGGGGTTGATTTATAGTTTTGTTTTGTGGCGGCAGCCAGAGCTTAAAAAAGACGGCCGTTTGATGATGGTTTTTTCCTTGCTCTGGGGCGCAATTTCTTTGGCCTTAGCCCAAAAATATCTGGGTTATTAGAGAAAATGCGTTCAAAGGCGTTTTAAAATATTTTTTACGCCCTTTAAAAAGTCTATTAAGATTGGAGGTTAATTTAGGGATGACGAAATTTAGTCCCCTTTTTATTTATTTTAAATATGATAGAATGTGAATATGAAAACAGTTGAATTTAAAAAATTGAGCAAACAATATCAGAAATTGTTAAAAGCGGCGGAAAAAGCGGTAAAAACTTCTTATTGTCCTTATTCCCATTTTGCCGTCGGCGCCGCGCTTTTAACTCGAAGCGGTCGAATTATTACCGGTTCAAATATGGAAAACGCGTCTTATCGTTTGACAGTTTGCGCTGAGCAGGCGGCGCTTGCCCGGGCCAATGTTTTGGGGCAGCGGCGCTTTAGAGCCGTAGCCGTGATTGTCCGGGGTGGGGCAAATAAAAGAGTATTCGGTCCTTGTGGCGCTTGCCGTCAGACATTATTCGAGTTTTCCGAGATCTCGGGAAATGATTTAGAGGTGGTAATGTCGAATTTTGACAAAAGCAAAATCGTTGTTGCCAAAATTTCCGAACTTTTACCCTTGGTTTTCGGCCCGAAAAATTTAGGAATCGGCTTTGACAAGAGTCGGAAATAAATTGATTTCTTATTTTTTCGTTTTTTTAGTTCCTTAATTTTTTATTTTTTATATTTTATTTTTTATTTATGATTGACACCCACGCTCATTTGAATTTTCAGTCTTTTAAAGACGACTATCAAGCGGTGATTAGCGATAATTTTAAAAATGGATTAAGAGCCGTGATTAACGTCGGCTCGAATTTTTTAACCAGCCAAAAAGCGATGGCTATCGCGGCGGACTTCAGTGGTTGTTACGCCGCCATTGGTTTGCATCCGATCCACGTTAACGACGAGGACTTCGAAGAGGAAAAATACGAAAACTTGATTAAAAAGAACAAAACCAGGATTAAAGCCGTCGGCGAGACCGGCCTTGATTTTTATCATTCGAAAAAGGACGTTGAAAAACAAAAGCGAATTTTTTTAAAACATGCGGATTTGGCTCGAAAATTTGACCTGCCGATAATTCTTCATTGCCGGGGCGACAAAGAAAACCCAAAAGACGCTTATTTAGAATTATTAGAAATAATTAAAGGGGTTTGCTCCGATAGAGACTTTGTCTCTAATGGGGTGATTCATTGTTTCTCCGCTGATTGGGAAACTGCCAGGGAATTTTTAGACCTCGGTTTTTATGTCGGCTTCGACGGCCCGATTACTTTTAAAAACGTCGACTTCGAGGTTCTGACGGCGGTGGAAAAGACGCCTTTGGACAGGATTTTATTGGAAACCGATTCACCTTATTTGGCGCCGGAACCGCGCCGGGGACAGAGAAACGAACCGATTTGCGTCCGTTTTATCGCGCAAAAAATAGCCGAAATTAAAAAAATTTCTTTTGAGAAAGTCGTGGAACAAACGACCAAAAACGCGCAGGCGTTATTCAATATAAAATTATAAGAATGTTGTTATGTCGGAAAAAGAATTGGCGGATAAAATTTTAAAAGGATTAAATTCAGAACAAAAGCGGGCGGTGATTTACGGCGACGGGCCGTTATTGATTATTGCCGGCGCTGGTACGGGTAAAACTGCGGTGATTACCAGAAGAATTGCCTGGCTGGTTTTAAACGGTTTGGCAAAAACCGACGAGATTTTAGCTTTAACTTTTACGGAAAAGGCGGCCCAAGAAATGGAGGAAAGAGTCGATCGTTTGCTGCCCTATGGTTATGTCGATCTTTGGATTTCTACTTTTCATTCTTTTTGCGAAAGGATTTTGCAGGAATATGCTCTGGACATCGGCTTGCCTTTGAATTTTAAACTTTTAAACGAATCCCAGCAGTGTTTTTTAGTCCAAGAAAATTTTAATCGATTCAGTTTGGATTATTATCGGCCCTTGGGCAATCCGACAAAATTCATCCAGAGTTTGGTTAAGCATTTTTCCCGAGCCAAAGACGAATCGATTAGTCCGGAGGAGTATTTGGCATACATCGAGAACTTAAAAATGGACAAAGATACGATGATGTCCGGCGAACAACTGGATCAAGAAACCAGCCGCTTAAAAGAGGTGGCCGAAGCTTATCATCTTTATCAGCAATTGCTTTTGGAAAATAACGCTTTGGATTTCGGAGATTTAATAAATTATTCTTTGAAACTTTTTACTTGCCGGCCGCAGATTTTGGAGAAATACCGCCGGCAGTTTAAGTATATTTTAGTTGACGAGTTCCAGGACACTAATTGGGCTCAGTATAAATTATTGCAGTTATTAGCCGCGCCAAAAAATAATCTTTCAGTCGTTTCCGACGATGATCAGGCGATTTATCGTTGGCGAGGCGCTTCTTATAATAATGTCCTCCAATTCAAAAACGATTATCCCCGGTCGGAACGGGCGGTTTTAACCGAGAATTATCGTTCCTGCCAAAATATCCTTGATTTGGCTTACAATTTTATCCAATTGAACAATCCGGAAAGATTGGAAGCCAAAGAAAAAGAAGTGGTTAAAAAACTTAAGGCTAAAGACAAAGAAAAGGGGAAAATTGCTTATTTCCGTTTTCGGAGCCAGGAGGACGAAGCGGGAGCGGTGGCGCGAGAAATCGTTAAACTAAAAAAGAAAGACGCAGGGGCGAGTTGGAATGATTTTGCCGTTTTGGCCCGAGCCAATAATCAAGCGGAAATTTTCGCCCAGGCTTTGGATTCGATCGGCATTCCCCATCAATTTTTAGGGCGTTCAGGGCTGTTTTCCAAGCCGATTGTTCTGGATATTCTTTCTTATTTGCGGTTGCTCGATAATTATCATGAGAGTCCGGCGGTTTATCGGATTTTAAATTCGCCGATTTTCTACGGCAAGGTCAGCGGCGACGATTTGGTTAATTTAACAAATTTCGCTTATAAAAAATCATGGTCGCTTTACGAGGCGATGCAGAAATCAAATCTCGTTCCTAAGATTTCCTCCAAAACAACCGAGTATTTAAACGTTCTTTTGTCTTTGATTCAAAAACACGCGGAGTTGGCTAGAACCGAAAGCGTCGGCAAAGTGATATTCTCTTTTTTAGAGGATTCGAACTATTTGAAAATATTATCTCAAGAAGAAGAAAAAGACGCCCTAAAAACCAGAGAAAACATTTTTTGGCTCAATCAATTTTTTAAAAAAGTGGAGAATTTCGAAACGGTTAACTTCGACAAATCAATCGGCAATTTTACCAGAATGATTGATTTGATGATTGCTAGCGGCGACACCGGAAGTTTGGAGGCGGAGATGGAAGGCGGTCCGGAATCGGTAAAAGTGAGTACTATTCATGGAGTTAAGGGTTTGGAATTTAAGTATGTTTTTATCGTCAATCTGGTAGACAAAAGATTTCCGAGCATTGAACGCCGGGAAACCATAGAATTGCCCAAGGGATTGCTTAAAGAAATTATTCCCGTCGGTGATGTCCATTTGCAAGAGGAAAGGAGATTATTTTATGTCGCTTTGACTCGGGCTAAAAAAGAATTATATTTGACTTCGGCTGAAGATTGCGGGGGAAAAACGGCAAAAAAACCTTCTCGCTTTTTGTATGAACTGGGATTGGCGGATAAAGAGAGTAAAAAAGAAAGCCGGCCAGCGGCAATTTTCAATAAAAACGAGACGTTAAAAAAAGAAAAGAGCAGATCTTCTTCGATTCTACCCATAAGATTCAGTTTTTCCCAGTTGGCCGCTTTTAATGCCTGTCCCTTGCAGTACAAATTCGCCTTTGTTCTGAATATTCCTCGGCGCGGAAGATATGCACTCAGTTTTGGTAAAAGTTTGCATCAGGCGCTTTATCAGTTTTGTCAATTTTGGCGAGAGAGGGAAAGAATCGGCCAAAAAAACCTTTTTGGCAAGAGGGATGAGAAAAAAGAGGGGCTTGACTTTGATGATTTAGTAAAGATTTACGAGCAGTCATGGATTGACGAGTGGTACAAAGACAAGGAACACCAAAAAAAATACAAAGAGAAAGGAAGATTGGCGTTAAAAGCGTTTTATGACGATTTAGAAAAAAACAGGCCGAAAATAAAATATTTGGAGAAAGAATTTAATTTTAAATTGGCCGGGAATATTATCAAGGGCTATATTGATCGAGTCGATGAAAATGAAGACGGCTATGAACTTATTGATTATAAGACCGGCGAAGAAGGGAGTAAAAATCTCGATTTGGAGAAGAAAAGACAACTTTATATTTATCAGTTGGCAGCGGAGAAATTGACTGAGGTATTTGACAAGCCGGTTTGCCGTTTGACTTTTTATTATTTAGAAACAGGAGAGAAAATTTCTTTTTTAGGCAAAGAAAAGGATTTACGGGAAACGGAAGAGGAAATCGTTTCGACTATTGAGAAAATAAAAAAGAGCGATTTTCTGCCGACCCCAAGCCGCCTTTGCCAGTTTTGCGATTTTAGGGATATTTGCCAATACCGCCAAAAATAAAAACAGACCCCCAGGAGGTCTGTTTTTATAAATTACTGAGAATGGCGGAAACCGTTCTCTTCGAGAATTTGTTCGATTTTTCGAATCCCTGTAAGGCGACAACAGATGAATTGATTGTTTGGCGTTAGCAGATTGCAGTAGTATTGGCTGTTTTCTCCATTTATTCTTTTTATCGATCTGATTTTCCCCGTGATCTGGCATTCGCGGCTTTTAGAATCCTCGGCATAGGTGATGTTGACAGTTAGGTTTTTCTCCAGGCATGAGTTTAATATTTCGATTATTTCTTTCTCACAATCAAAAAGGACAATCTTCCTTTCTTTTCTCATAATCCACCCCCATTGTTTTTTAAAAGTTTTAAAAGATCTTTATTTAATTTTAGTATTTTCTTGCGAGTTGTCAATATTATTGGCCGGCCGATGGATTTGATTTGAGGAAAACAAAAAAGTTGGAAAAATTCCGATTTTTTTGTTTTGTATAAACATTAAAAGGGGTGGCTAGAGAGAATCGAACTCTCGTCAGCGGAGCCACAATCCGCAGTTTTACCATTAAACTATAGCCACCATTTTCGAAGATTTAATTTTAAATTTTGGTCTCCCTGAGAGGAGTCGGACCTCTATCTAGGGCTTAGAAGGCCCTCGTTCTGTCCGTTGAACTACAGGGAGTGTTGTTGGTTTTCCCGTGTTTTTCGCCGTCGGCCGTGAAAGGCCTGATAAACCTCTTTGAGGTGTTGGTCGGTAATGTGGGTATAAATTTGGGTCGTAGTGATATTTTTGTGCCCCAGCAGTTCTTGGACCGCCCGAATGTCGGCCCCGCCGGCCAAAAGGTCGGTGCCGTAAGAATGCCTCAGGCTGTGGGGGGTGATTTTTTTAGTTAAGCCAGCCATTTTGGCGTATCTTTTGACCAGTCGTTGAACGGAGCGGGGAGTCAGATTTTCAAAAGGAACATTTTTATTATTAGTCGTTTTTTTGTTTGCCGCCCGGTCATGGCGGATAAACAAAAACGGTTCCAAGTCAAGGCGTTTTTCAAGATATTTTTTAAGCCAGTATTTCGCCTGATGGGAAAGAAAAACTACCCGGTACCGACTGCCTTTGCCGCGGACGGAGAATTCATCCTTTTCCAGATTAATGTCTTCTTTTTTTAAATTGGCCAATTCGCTGACCCGCAGACCGGTTGAGAAAAGCAGTTCCAAAATAGATTTGTCTCTTAACTGAATGATTTCGCTGTTTTTGTTTTTGATCGGCGTCAGCGGCGCCGCCAGGAATTTTTCCAAATCGTTTCCTTCTAAAAAAGAAATTTGTCTTTCGCCGGTTTTAGCCAGGTCGATTTTTTCCGGCGCCAGAGATTTAATGTCGCGTTTAGCCAAATATTTCAGAAAAACCCTCAGGGCGATCAAGTGATAGTTTTGCGTAGCCGGAGAAAGATTGCCGCCACGCGGATTTTTAAGGCGGGACAGCCACAAACGGTACTTTCTGGTCGTTTCGGTGGTGATTTGGTCCGGAGATTCGGCCGCCGTTTGGTCAAGAAATCTTTTTAAATAAAAATGATAATTTCTTATTGTCAATTGGCTGGCGCCTTTTTCGATCTCCAAATGTTCCAGAAATTCCGTGATCAAAATTTTTAAATTTTGAAGCATATTGGATTATTTTGGCAGTTTTGGATAAATTGTCAATATTTTGCGACACTCCGCTTCTTGTTTGCCAAATAACCGGTCAAAACGCCGGCGCTGTCGAAACAAATGTCAGCCAAAGCCATTTCTCTGCCCGGAATAAACGACTGATGGAATTCGTCGGAAAGGGCGTAAATAAAACAAAGAATGACAGCCCATTTCAAGGATTTATTCATTGGCCGGGACAATAGCAGAAATAAAATGCCGTATTCGGTTAAATGGGCAGCTTTTCTTAAGATAGTGTCCCAGAGCGCTTCAAAGTTAGTGCGCAAGTTCGGGAGGGAAGAAAGAAAAAAAATTAACCCCGCCCAGCAAATTACGGGCAACCAAAGTCCGACGAATTTTTTAATCATACGGTTTATCATATTCGAGAAAAAGAAATTGTCAATCGTGTTTAGTTTTCGGCTAATTTGTTTTAAAATGAAGCTTGCCATTAAATCGGTTTTATGTTAAAATTAAAAACGTTAATTACGTTAATTCGACGGAACGCCTCTTTCCGTAATAATCAATTAAAGAAATATTTATGTCTAAAAATAAGAATAAAAGGGAAAAACCGGAAAAAATGAAAATCATCAAAGAAACGCAAAAGAATGAAAAAGATACGGGTTCGGCCGAAGTGCAAATCGGTTTGTTAACCAAAGAAATAAAAAATTTGACCGAACATTTAAATTTTCATATTCATGATTTTTCTTCTCGGCGCGGCTTATTAAAGAAAGTCGGCCAACGCCGGAATCTCTTGAAATACCTGAGAGTCAACAATCCTAAAAGTTACGAGAAGATGGTCAAGAGAATAAAAGCATAATACGAATTTGTTTATCTGGCGGTAGATCGGTTATTATTTATAGATTTATTAGTATTATATTTATATGAAATATAAGAATCAGAGAGTTGGGATTTTTGTCGATGTCCAAAACATGTATCATTCGGCTAAGAATCTGTACGGAGCGAATGTCAATTTTGCCAAGGTTTTGGAAACTGCGGTGGCCGAACGTCAGCTTATTCGGGCGATTGCTTATGTTATCAGATCCAAAACGCGGGAGGAACAGAATTTTTTCGACGCCATTTTTAAACAGGGATTTGAGTTAAAAATCAAGGATTTGCAGATTTTTCCCGGAGGAATGAAAAAGGCGGATTGGGACGTCGGTTTAGCCATTGACGCCATTAAATTGGCGGATAAACTGGATACTATCGTTTTGGTTACCGGCGACGGGGATTATATCCCTTTGATTTTTTATCTGCGCGAAAACAAAGGATGTCGGGTTGAAGTGATGGCTTTTGGCGAAACCACTTCTTCCAAACTGATTGAAGTGGTTGACGAGTACACTGATTTGAGTAAGTCGAAAAAGAGATTTCTAATAGACGCCGCGAAAGAAGGAAGGTTCGTAAAATCGCGGGCACAGAAATCGGTTTCGTAAAGATTTTTCGCGCCTGGCGCTTTTAAAAACATGGGCAAAATGGAAGAATTTAAAATCAGTCCTCATAAATCGCAAACGGAAAGATACGCGGATATTTTAGGCGAGGCCAGCCGAAAAATGGAAGAAATTACTTTCTCCCGAAGCGAAGAAGCGAAAGTCGGCGAGAGAGAGGAGTCAGAAGAAATATTCAGAGAAAAATCAAGAGAGTTGTGGAAAGATTTTGTTGTTCATGGAGTTTTAAGATTTGACCCAAAGGAGAAAAAAATAAAGTTATTGCCATTTTCCGATTTGGACGGGAAGGCTTGTTTGGGGCTGTTCAAATTGGCCGGATTTGATGTCAGTCAAGTGACTTATGTCCGCCCCGGAGATTTTAAATCCGGAGCGATTAATTTGGATACGGGAAACAAGACTGGCATAGAAATTGAAGATAAGACCGCTTGGTTTGATCACCATGGCGAAGACGCCGATCGGGCGAGCATGTGCGGAGCGCGCTGGGTTCATTTGGGGCTTTTAGCCAAGGGGTTTTTAAAAAAGGACGCGGCTTTGGAAAAGTTAGTTCAGTTTGTTTCCCGGGTAGACCGCGAAAAATATCCCGACAGCGAAACTCTTTTTTATCAGAGCGATAAGACGGTTTTGGGACTGGAAAAATTTTTCAGTTTTGAAAATTTGTATGATTATTTTAAACAAGGGCGCTCGCCGGAGGAAGTTCTTTCCGCCGCCGACCTAAAAAAATACGGACTAGAGGAGCAAAGCAAAAGACAAAAGGGTTTGATTGAAAGTTCAAAAAAGGCTATTAAGGAGTTAGAGCAGGAAGGTTTTGTTATTGGGACGAAATTCGGCAAGGTGGTGGTTGATGTCGGCGGAAAATTAGCGGGCGGTTATCGGGCGGCGAGAGCGGCGGGTTATGACGGCTACGTTTTATACAATCCGCGCCTGGAAAGTTTTTTTATCTCAATCAAAGACGCGGATTTATCTAAACTGGAATTAATCCAAGGAGTGAACGTCCGCAAAAATATGTGGATCAAACTTCAAGACGAAAAAGATTCCCTTCAAGTTCCGCTGAGGAAAATATTGGAGAAATTGGAAGGACGAATACCTCAGGCGGGAAAATTAAAAGATACGATTGAAGCCCTGGATTTGCGATTTAAAGATTACGTGGTTTTGCCCAAACTCTCGCGCGATAAAGAAGGCCAAATTAAAGTGATTACTTGGGATTTGGGGAAATTGGCTATTTTCCCCAAAAATTTTCATTATCAGCCCGGGAAAAAATACCGCGTCCGCATTAAGAGCGATTCGGCGCCGGGAGAGAGAAAAGGATTTTATATCTTGGAAGTTTTATGAAGGTTCGCTAAAATTAAGAATGGAAATAAAATATTTAAGTTAATTAATTAAAAAATAAATTGACGCTGATATACGAATAGATGTCAATGATGCGAATCGTTTATCGGTAAAATGGACGTAAAAGATATTCGCGCCATTAGCATGTATTGGTATATTTGGCGTCGCGAGGTGAAAATTATGCAGTTTGAAACGGAGATAGGGGGGAGAAAATTAATAGCCAAGACCGACGAAGTCGCCGGACAAGCCAATGGAAGCTGTCTTGTCCAATACGGCGAAACGACGGTGCTGGCGACAGCGGTTTTAGGAGAAGAGCAGGGAGACCTGGATTATTTTCCTTTGTCAGTCGAATTTGAGGAGCGGTTTTACGCCGCGGGGAAAATAAAAGGATCGCGTTTTATTAAAAGAGAAACTAAACCGCCTGATGAGGCCATTTTGTCCGGCCGTTTAGTTGATCGTTCAATTAGGCCGCTTTTTGACGACGAAAGTCGTCGCGCGGTTCAGATTATTTTGACGGTTCTTTCGGTCGACCAGGAAAATGATCCGGATATTGTCGCCCTTTGGGCCGCTTCTCTCGCTTTATCCATTTCCGATATTCCTTGGGATGGGCCGGTGGCCGGGGTCAGGGTCGGCTTGATTGCTTCAGCCGAACAGCCAACCGTTCCGGAGCGGAAAGGAGAATGGGTTTTAAATCCGACTTATGAGGCCAGAGCAAAGAGCGACTTGGATTTGGTCGTCTGTGGCGCTCAAGGACGGATTTTAATGTTGGAAGCCGGCGCCAGAGAAATAAAAGAAGACTTGATGTTTGAGGCGATTAAATACAGCGTCAAACACTTTGAGAAGATTAATAGTTTCATCAAGGAGATACAGGAAAAGGTGGGGAAAAAGAAAATTCCTTTGATCGGCGACTTAACCAGCGAAGAGGTTTTGGCCAAACAAGAGCTTAAAAGAATAACCGAAGAGATAATCAATAAAGAAGCGCCGGAGTATTTATTTAAAAATATTTTAAAAACCAAAGAAGATCGCTTGGGAGCGGCGGAAAATATCCGCGTGCGTTTGGAGCAGGCCCTGATTGAAAAGCAAATTGGTAAGGAAAAAAGGGCTAAAGCGATTGAATACGCCAATAAATTGATTTATACCCAAGTCAGTCGGGCGATTTTGGACAATGACCGGCGAGTTGACGGCCGAAAACTTGATCAAATTCGGCCAATTGATTGTCAAGTCGGCGTTTTACCCCGAGTTCACGGTTCGGCCATTTTTAGCCGTGGAGAAACTCAGGTTCTTTCCGTAGTTACTTTAGGCGCTCCAGGCGCGGAGCAATATTTGGATACGATGGAGGAAAGCGGGAGAAAAAGGTTTATGCATCATTATAATTTTCCTCCGTTTTGTTCTGGCGAAGTCAAAAATTCCAAATCGACTTCAAGAAGGGAAACCGGGCATGGAGCTTTGGTGGAGAAAGGATTACTGCCGATTATACCCGAGAAAGAAGTGTTTCCTTATACGATTAGAATCGTTTCGGAAGTTCTTTCTTCAAACGGTTCGACTTCGATGGCTTCGGTCTGCGCTTCGGTTTTAGCGGCGATGGACGCCGGCATGCCGATTAAGAAACCGGTGGCCGGAATTGCCGTCGGCTTGGCTTCGGAAGAAAATAAAGAAGGAAGCGGTTTTGAACGTTATAAAATCATTACTGATATTCAGGATTTGGAGGACGGTCCCGGCGGAATGGATTTCAAAGTCATCGGCACGGCTGACGGGATTATGGCCGTTCAAATGGATACGAAAACAAAGGGCCTTAACTTTGAAATTATTCAGCAATCTTTTGAAGTTTCAAACAAGGCCAGGCAGGAGATTTTAAACGAGATGGGGCGGGTTTTAGCCGAACCGCGGCCGGAGCTCTCTCCTTACGCCCCGCGCGTTATTGTTTTCAAAATCGATCCTGATAAAATAAGAGACGTCATCGGTCCCGGAGGGCGGATAATCAATGAGATTATTAACAAGACCGGCGCGATGATTGATATCGAACAGGATGGCACGGTTTCAATTACTTCGCCGGACAGCGACTCGTTGAGCAAAGCCACTGACTGGGTGAAAAATATCACTCGGGAATTTAAAGTGGGGGAGATTTTTCAAGGAAAAGTGACCAGAATTATGGATTTTGGCGCTTTTATGGAACTTGTTCCCGGCCAAGAAGGAATGGTTCATGTTTCCGATATGGCGGATTATCGCGTTGAGCATCCGAGTGATTTAGTTAAAATAGGCGATATTGTTCCGGTAAAAATAATCGAAATTGACAAGCAAGGAAGAGTCAATTTGACCATGGATTTATCGGCGGTTGGCCCTAAACCTCGTCCGAGTTCCCGACCGGGCTTTCGGCCGCGCCGCGAAGGAGCGCGTCTTTCCCCTTATGCTTCCGGCAGTTCGCGACGGCCTTCGAGATATAGCCATGATAAACGATAAATAATCAAATTATATCAGAATCCATTATGGATAAACAAAAAAAGTTTTATCCCGGAGAAAAAAAAGTCGTTTTAGTAACGGGCGGAGCTGGTTTTTTGGGTTCGCATTTGTGCGATCGCCTGATAAGCGAAAATAACGTCATTTGTCTGGATAATTTTACCGGCGGCGGAGATATAAACAATATCAAACACCTTTTGCAAAATCCCAATTTTCGCTTTATCAATCAGGACGTCAATCGTCAGGTGGATTTTGAAAAAATTTCCGACTTGGATGAGTTTAAAATTGGCGTACGCGGAATTTCCGAAATTTACCATTTTGCCTGCCCGACTTCGGCTAAAGATTTCGACAAATTAAGAATTGAAACCTTGCGGACCAGCAGTTTGGGAACGATTAATGTTTTGGAATGGGCTAAGTTTTATAAAGCCAAAATGTTTTTCGCCTCTTCCTCGGTGGTTTATGGCCAGCGTTTGGAAGGTCGGGCTTTTAAAGAAACGGATTTCGGCCAAGTCGATTTTGTTGGTCCTCGGTCTTGTTATGACGAAGGAAAAAGATTTTCGGAAGCGGCGATAATCACTTATCGCGATATGTCTGCCGTTGACGCCAAAATTGCGCGCATTTTTAGGACTTATGGTCCGAGAGAATCTCTTTTTGACGGTCAAATGATTCCGGATTTTGTGCTTCAAGCTTTGAATAACAGGTCGCTGATTATTTACGGCGATGAAAAATTTTCCACTTCGATTTGCTACGTTGACGATGTAATCGAAGGCATTATCAGGTTGATGAATTCGGAAGAATCGGGACCGATTAACCTTGGCGGGCCGGAGGCCTGCTTATTGGCTAATTTGGCGAAAAAAATTATCGAAATGACCGGTTCTAAATCAGAGATTGAATTCAGGCCTCCTTTGCCTTTTATGAGGCCTTTGGGATTGCCGGATATAACTTTAGCCAAAGAAAAATTAGAGTGGTTTCCGGTAACGGATTTGAATAACGGTTTGGAAAAACTTATTGCTTATGTTAGGGCAAATAGAATGTTACTCCAGCCCTTGGTCAATAAATACGACGAAGAGTAATAACGTTGTTTTGTCGCTGAATCTTCAATCCGCGGTGGCAAGACAACTATTGCGGGAAATGGATTCGAAGTTTAGGATTTAGATTTTTAGAAATTTAAGCGCCATGTTACTATGAAAGTCATTGCCGTAATTCCGGCTTATAACGAGAAAGAAACGATTGTTAAAGTAATTAAAGAAGTCAAACCGTTAGTTGATAAAATAATCGTCGTTGACGACGGCTCCACCGACGACACTTACCGTTTAGCCGAGGAACAAGAGGTAAAAGTATTGCGCCATCTTGTTAACCGGGGGCAAGGGGCGGCTTTGCAAACGGGCAATCAGGGAGCTTTAGCCGCCGGCGCTGACGTTATTGTTCATTTTGACGCTGATGGTCAATTTTTGGCCTCGGAGATCGCCGATTTAGTCAAACCGATCAAAGAAAAAGAAGCCGAGGCGGTGTTTGGTTCGCGGTTTTTGGAAAAAAAATCGGAAATTCCCTGGTTTAAAAAAAAGATAATTTTGCCCTTGGCTCGGATGGTGAATAAAATATTTATTAATCAAGAATTAACCGACCCCCAGAGCGGCTTCAGGGCTTTATCCAGAGAGGCGGCGGAGAAAATCGAGATTGTCAACGATAAAATGGCTCATAACACGGAAATTCAGTACAAAGTTTTTAAAAGCGGCTTCAAGATTAAAGAAGTGCCGATGACCGTGATTTATCGCGGATTTGGCCAAAGATTTAAAGGGGGAGTTGAGATTATCAAAGATTTATTGTTGGCAAAATTAATGGACTAACGGTTTTGTCTGACATTCCAATCCGTTCGGCAGAGCGGAAAATTCAAGTATAAAATAAAAAGCGAATTTTCAAAATTAATAAATAATTTTTTCACATGCTTCAGCGAATACTAGCATTAGTGATCATAGTTTTCTTTCTGTCTCGTCTTTTTTGGCAGAAAAAAAACAAACAGATCGGCGTCAATGAGTTTGTTTTTTGGCTTATTTTTTGGTTGTTGACGGGAGTTTTAATTATTTGTTTGAAATGGATTGACCGCCTGGTGGCTTCTTTGGGATTTTCCGGTTCGGGTATAGAAATTTTGCTTTATTTGGGAATCGCCGTTTTATTTTATCTTATTTTTCGGTTACGACTGCGGCTGGGAAAAATGGAAAGGGATATTACAAAAATAGTCAGAGCCGTAGCTTTAAAAAATCCGGCCGCCGACGAGTCGGCTGCCGACGATAGCGTAAAATCTAGAAGAGAGATGGAATTATGATGATAACCGGATTTTTTATTTATGACCCAAGAAACATTTAACGCCCTTAAGGGTCTTGAAAGCGAACCTAAGCCAGAACGCGGTTTTTTTAAAAAATGGCCGCCAGTTTTGGTTTTTATTTTTGACGTAATTAAATTGGTGATCATCGCTTTTATCATTGTTTGGCCGATTCATCGTTTTATTTTCCAGCCATTTTACGTTGTCGGACCGTCTATGGAACCGAATTTTTACGATAAAGATTATTTGATTATAGAAAAAATCAGTTACCATTTTGGCCGGCCGCAAAGGGGCGAGGTGGTCATTTTTCGCCCTTCGTTTGATCCAAAAGATTATTTGATTAAGAGAGTGGTGGGATTGCCCGGAGAAAGGATAGTGATTAGCAAAGGAGAAATACATATTTACAACGACTCTTTTCCTCAAGGGTTTTTGCTAACTAGCAGCGGATATTTGCTTCCGGGCGTAGGCACGCCGGGAGAAATCGACTTGATTCTGTCAAAAGAAGAGTATTATCTTTTGGGAGATAATCGAAATATGAGCTTGGATTCGCGGTCATTCGGTCCGATAAAAGAAGAGGATATTGTCGGCCGAGCGTGGTTTAGGGGTTGGCCATTTGAGACAATGGGCTTAATTAAAACCCCAAGTTTTGCTTATTAGATTAAAAAATTTTTATAATTGACCGCTGCGATTAAGTATGTCCGTTTGGCGAGCGGACTAAATTGGCGCGGCGTTAATTTGAATATTTATGATAAAAAAGAAAAAGGCGGGAAAAATCAGTTCCCGGGAAAAAACAAGAATAATCAAGAAACCGCGTCAAAGCCGAAAAAGAAAAAGCGACGCGGCCGCGTCCTTTAAAAAGTTGGAAAGAAAAAATCGTTTACCTGTTCAGAGCGAAACAGAAGAAGAGCCTCAGTTTAAAAGCGAATCCCCTCAAATAGAAAGTAAAATCAAAGAGGGGGTAAAGATTTTAAGAGGCATGAGAGACGTTTTTGGCGATGAGATGTCGGCCTGGGACTATGTAGTCGGAAAGTTGACTAATTTGGCCGAAGATTATAATTTTAAAAAAATTATCGTGCCCGTGCTTGAAAAACAGCTCCTTTTCGAAAAAACCACTGGCTTGACGACGGAAGTGGTGGGAAAACAAATGTATCAGTTTAGAGACAAGGCGGGCAATCAGGTGGTTCTCCGCCCGGAGTTTACGCCGAGCGTCGCTCGCGCCTATCTTGAACAAGGAATGTCCAATTTGCCCCAACCGGTCAAATTGTATTATTTTGGGCCCTTATTCCGGTATGAACGGCCGCAAGCCGGACGCCTGAGGCAATTTCATCAATTCGGACTTGAAGTTATCGGTTCGGCCGAACCGGCGGTTGACGCCCAATTAATTTTATTCTCCCAAACCCTGTTTAATAACTTAGGCATAAAAGCGGACATTCAGGTAAACAGCTTGGGCTGTGTTAATTGTCGAAAGGCGTATCGCGCGAAATTGGTGAATTATTTTAAGTTTAAACGGAAATGGTTATGCTCGGACTGCCAGCGGCGGTTAAATCAAAATCCTTTGCGGATTTTGGACTGCCAAAACGAGGATTGCAAAAAATTGGTTCAACAAGTGCCTCAGCTAGTCGATGATTTGTGCGACGAGTGTCGGAATCATTTCGTCAGAACTTTGGAATATCTTGACGAGGCGGGCGTGGTTTATATTTTAAATCCTTATTTGGTGAGAGGTTTGGATTATTATACGCGGACTGTTTTCGAGGTTTGGCCGAATCGCGCCGATTCTTTAAAGAAGATTCAAGAAAAAGGGGAGTTGGAGATAAAAGAAGAAGCGGAAAAATTCGGTTCTCAAAGCGCTTTAGGGGGCGGGGGAAGATATGATTCGTTAATTGAAGGTTTGGGCGGACATCCAACGCCGGCTTCGGGTTTGGCTTACGGTTTGGAAAGAATAATCGAAGAAAGTAAAATACAGAATATCCGCCTTCCGAGATTGAGGTCTCCTCAAGTTTTTTTGGCCCAAGTGGGAGAAAGGGCCTCGCGGCGGGCTTTGAAAATTTTTGACGATTTGCAAAAACAAGGCCTCAGAGTGGCTGAAAATCTTGCCAAAAATAGCTTAAAATCCCAAATGGAAGCCGCTGATAAATTGGGAGTCAAGCTGACCTTGATACTCGGCCAGCAAGAAGTGATTGACAACACTATAATTATTAGAAATATGAGTACGGGGAACCAGGAAGTGGTTGACCAAAATAAAATATTCAAGGAATTGAAAAAGCGCATCAGATAACCGATTTAATTGAACAGTTAAAATCCGTTAAGAGTTTGCCATTTAGTTTTTAGAAGTTTTATGCCTACTATTTCATTTCGTACTTTTGGCTGCAAATTGAATCAGGCGGAAACAGAAGAATTAATGAATAAGTTCGGGAGTAGCGGCTGGCGGTTAAATTCATCGATAAAAAGCGATGTCCTGGTGGTTAATGCTTGCGCCGTGACGCAAAAGGCGGAAGGCGAGGTCAGACAACTTATCCATCAAATAAATCGTTATTCGCCGAAAACCCGTCTGGTTGTCGTCGGTTGTTTTTCAAAGGAAACCGTTCTTCGGGAAAAAAATAAGGTTACCCTTTGGCTTGACAATAAACAAAAGGACGAAGCGGAAAAAATAATTTCCAACTTGTTTGAAAGAGCGGCGAAATCCTCGTTTAAAAAAGGGGAAATCGGGAATAAAACAAGAGCGTTTGTTAAAATTCAGGACGGTTGCCGGCATTTTTGCTCTTATTGCCTTGTTCCTTATTTGCGGAAAAAATGTTATAATAAGCCGTTAAATCAAATTATCAAAGAGATAAAAGAAAAATACCGGCAAGGAATTCAAGAAGTTGTTTTGGTCGGCGTTAATATCAGTGAGTACGGTTGTCGAATTTCTTCAATGAAAAATTCCTTTCAAGCGGGACATAGCGACGCCGATTGCCAAGCGAAAATAAAAGGAGATTTAGTCTTTTTACTAAGGCAAATCTTAAAACAAACCGCCATTCCTAGAATTCGTCTTTCATCGTTCTGGCCTTCCGCTATTAACTCTAATCTTTTAAAGTTGTTTAAAACTGAGCCGAGAATTTGCCCTTGTGTTCATCTTTCGATTCAATCGGCTTCGGACAAAATTTTGAGATTAATGGGAAGAGGTTATCGGCAAGACGAGTTGAAAAAAATTATTGAAAAGTTGAGGCGGATTCCGGACATGAATTTGACGGCGGATATCATTGTTGGATTTCCCGGAGAAGAAAAAGCGGATTTTAAAAAAACTTGCGAATTCGTTAAATGGGCGGATTTTTTAAAGATTCATGTTTTCAGATTTTCGCTTCGCCCGGGCGTAAAAGCCGGAATTTTAAAAGGCGTCGTTTCGGACAAAGTCAAAAAAGAAAGATCGCGGGTCTTGATAGAAATGGGACGCCGGGCGTCTGAAAAAATAAGACAAAAATACCTCGGGCGAACTTTACCGGTTTTAATTGAATCTAAAAAAAATTTTTATTGGTCGGGTTTTTCGCCAAATTATCTTAGAGTTTTTGTCAAATCAAGAAGTAATTTGTCGAATCGGATCATCAGCGTCAAGTTGACGGAATTATATAAGGAAGGAATGAAAGGAGAGATGGTAAAAGGGCAAGAAAATTAAAAAATGCGAAGAAGTCGTCAAATATGATTACCAAAGTTTATAAACGGGACGGCGCGGTCGTTTCTTTTGACCAAAATAAGATAGTTCAAGCCGTTTATAAAGCGGCGGCTGAAGTCGGGCGATACGACTTGAATTTGGCCAGAAAAATTTCCGATCGAGTCGCGGAGATTATTGAACACCATTTTCCCGATGCGATTTCGACCGTGGAAGACATTCAGGACGTGGTGGAACGGGTTTTAATCGAAAAGGGTTACGACAAAATAGCCAAAGCTTATATCGTTTATCGCGAAAAACGCCGAGAAATGAGAGATAGAAAAGAGAGCCAGGAGATAGAAACAGTTCCCTATAAGATAATTTGGCGAGTTTTAGTCTGGAATCTTGATCATGCTTGCGAGACCATTAGCAAACTCAATGGGCATATTAAAAAAGGGACGTTTCCTAAATTGGTTAAAGAAGCGGAAGAGGTTTATGAACAAGAAATTTCGGATTTGATTTCCGCTCTTGAGCGGAAATTGGGCAAAATCAGGCTTTTGTCGATTTGCGGGCCGTCTTCGTCCGGTAAAACGACTACGACCGAACGCCTGGCGAGAGAATTGAATAAAAGAGGAAAATTCAGTTTTGTTAAATTAAATATTGATAATTATTTTTGCAGCCCGAAACATTATCTTTATGACGATCAGGGCGATTATGATTGCGAAGGCCCTTACGCCCTGGATCTGCCTTTGATTAATCGGCACTTGGCGAATCTGATGGCCGGCAGAGAAATTAAAGTCCCGCGATATAATTTTAAAGTGGGCATTCGAGAAAAAGAGACCGACAATTTGCGTCTCAAACCGGGACAGATATTGTTGATTGATTCTCATTTCGGCATTTATGACAAACTGACCGAGAGCGTTCCCGAATCGGAAAAATATAAGATTTATTTGGAAACATTTTGCCAATTAAAAGATAAGGATAATCGTTTTGTTCGTTGGACTGATATCCGGTTATTGCGCCGGATGATTAGAGACGCCCAGTTTCGGTCTTATAATCCGACCATGACCGTTGGGCATTGGCATTATGTCAGGCGTGGGGAGATAAAAAATATTATTCCTTATATTTCTCGGGCGGATTATATTTTAAATACTTCTTTACCTTATGAATTGCCGATTTTAAAATATTATCTTTTCAAATTTTTGCCTAAAATTATTCAAAAATATAAAAAAGAACCGTCGCGGCAAGACGCTTATTTGCGAGCTCAAAGAGTTTACAGTCTGCTTAAACAGGTGAATATTTGGCGCGATGTTTCCGTCGTGCCTAAACAATCGATTTTAAAAGAATTTATCGGCTAAGCTTTAATTTTTAATCAATTAATTAAACACGAATATGGGACAGATTAGAAAGATTTTTAAAGCCGGGGCGTTGGGAACGGCCCTAGGTGCGGTTTTGGGGTTGCTTTTCGCCAAAAAAACTGGACAGGAAACTCGCGAAGAATTAAAACAAAAAATGGATTCGGCAAAAGACAAAATGGTCGATGCGGTCAAAAAAACGGCCGACGGCGCCAAAGAGATTAAAGGAGAGATTAAGCAGGGAGTGGAGGAGATTAAGGACATGTTTAAGGAAGAAAAATAAAAGGGAAAAACGAGGATTTTTGATTTGTTCGTTTTTTCAGCTTTTAACATTTTGGTATATGTTAAAATTTAAGATTTTTATCGACAAAGAGAAATGTATCGGTTGCGGCAGTTGCGCCGCCATTTGCCCTTTAAGTTTTGAAGTAAGCGACGAAGGGAAAGCGAAAGCGAAAAAAGAGGAAATAGAGGAGCTGGGTTGCAGCCAGTCGGCAGCTGAAAGTTGTCCGGTGCAGGCGATTAAAGTTGAACCGATTCGGGAGAAATAAACGAAAAAATAAAAGGCCTTATGATTGTTGAAATCAATAAAACAATTGATTGTCGTCCGAGCAAGAAATTGATCAAAACGATTTTAAGCCAAGCATTCCGAGCGGTTAGGGTTAAAAAAAAAATAAAGTTTCTGTCGGTTGCCTTGGTGGATAAAAAAGAAATTAGGGCCGTTAATAAGAAATATCGCCAAATCGACAAACCGACTGACGTTTTATCTTTTGAAGACCCTCCCGAGATAATGATTTGCTGGGAGATGTTGGTCAAACAGGCAAAAGAGCAAAAGCGCCGCCAAGGAGAAGAATTGAAAATTTTATTGATTCATGGCTTGCTCCATATTCTTGGTTATGACCATCAGACAAAAAAACAGGGATTATTAATGGAGAAAAAAGCGAAAGAAATAAGAAGTAAAATATCAAAACCCAAATAAAATTAATCTAATTATCAATCTAATTTCAATAAATTACCAACTTCAATTTTTAAATGGTTTTTGATGGGGTTTTGAAAATTAAGTTTAAAAATTGTAATTATGTCTCGTCGTCAACAAATAATTACCGGCATCGACCTTGGTTCCCAGTCGATTAAGGTCGCGGTCGGACAAGTTTACGAAGGAGAATCCTCTGCTTCTTCAAAACGGCCGACTGAAGAGGATTTGCATATTATTGGATTGGACGAAGGCCCTTCGGAGGGAATCAGCAAGGGGATAATTATTAATATAGAAGATACGATTTCAAGTATCACGGCTTGCGTTGAGAAAGTGGAAAAAGCCATTGGTTTGCCACTTGAATACGCTTATGTCGGAATTTCGGGCAGTCATGTTATTTCGCAGGAGAGCCGGGGAGTGGTGGCGATTTCTCGTCCGGAAGGAGAGATTAAAGAAGAAGACGTGGGCCGGGTTTTGGAAGCCGCTAAAACCGTAGCCACCCCCGCCAACTATGAGATTCTTCACATTTTGCCGCGAAGCTACTCCGTGGACAATCAGCCGGGAATTATCGACCCGGTGGGCATGACCGGAATCCGGCTTGAAGTTGAGGCGCAGATTATTTTGGGACTTTCCAATCAAATTAAAAGTTTAACCAAGTCGTTTTCTCGGGTTGGGGTCGGGATTGACGAGTTGGTTTTTACGTCTTTGGCGACTAGCGAGGCGGTGCTGGATAAAAGACAGAAGGAATTGGGAGTTTTGGTCGTCAATTTGGGGGATACGACGACCAGTATCGCAGTTTTTGAAGAGGGTAATGTTTTAACAGCGAAGGTCTTGCCGATTGGCGCTAGACATATTACTTCCGATATCGCCATTGGTTTGCGCATTCCGATAGATTTGGCGGAGGCGATTAAATTGAATTTTGGAACTTCGTTGCCGAATAAAGTAAATAGAAGCGAAAAAATTAGTTTTAGAGATTTGAGCGAAGTGGAAGAGGGTGTGGCTTTAAGAAAAGAAATGGCTAAAATTGTTGAAGCCAGGTGCGAAGAAATATTCAAAATAATAGATGATGAATTGGGCGCGATTAACCGAAGGGGCAAATTGCCGGCGGGAGTGGTTTTGACCGGTGCCGGCGCCAGATTAGACGGATTGGTTGAAACCGCCAAAAAGGTTTTTAAAATTCCCGCCTCCATTGGAACTCCTCAAGGATTTGTCAGTGAAATAAACAAGGCCTTTGATGTCGGCTATTCGACCGCCATCGGTTTGGTTTTATGGGGAAAACGTGAAATGGGCAGTGGGGAGAAAAGTATAAATTTTGTTTCCAATTTGGGCTCAAAAACAAAAAATTGGCTCAAAAGCTTATTTCCGTAATTGTCGCTTGTTTCGGGATTTTTTCAATTTCCATTTCAGAAAAATATCGGGAAAATCAGGCGAAATAGAAAATTTGTTATTTCGTTTTTTTAAAAAATGAAAGATTTAAGTCGTTATTCAATTTTTAATTGATTAAATTGGTATGCGATTTAAAATGCCTAAAAATGACGACAAAATTATCTGGACCAGGCATGCGCTTTCTAAAATGCGCCAATACGGTTTATCGGAAATCCGTCTTCGGCGCTTAATCAGGCGTTATCGCCGGCGGGAGCCGGGCATTGCCCCGGGGACGGTGGCTATAATGCAGCCGTCTGGGTCAAGGGGACATCCGACGGAAATCTGGCTGATGTATCAGTTGAATCCGTCCGATAAAAAGATAAAGATAATTACGACCTGGCGTTATCCGGGCGTCAGTAAAAAAAATAAAGGTTTGCCTGTTCCGGCGGAAATTATCGAGGAATTGAAAGAAATATCCGTTTGACGGGTTTTATAAATGGCGGATGTTGAAAACGAATTTTTATTTTTAATAAGCAATGAAAAAAATTGATTTTGCCAAAGCTTTGGCCGTTTTTAGCGGCACAGTGCTGGGGGTGGGCATTTTTGGTTTGCCTTATATTGCTTTGAAAAGCGGTTTTCTCGTTGTTGTTTTGTATTTTTTATTCGTGTCTGGTTTAGCAATTGCCGTTCATTATCTTTTAGGCGAGGTGGCTTGCGACACTCATCGCGTCGCCAGAATTCCCGGCTATGCCGAAGAATATTTAGGCGTCAAAGCTAAAAAAGTGAGTTTATTTGTTTCTTCTGCCGGATTAATTGGCGCTTTATTGGCTTATCTTATTTTGGGCGGCCAATTTTTAAACTCATTTTTATCTCCGATTTTTGGCGGTTCGCTTCTGCTTTATACATTGATTTTTTTTCTTTTTGGCTCTTTTCTGATTTACCGCGGCACCGAGACCATCGCTTCTTTCCAATTGGTTATTCAGACGGTTTTGATCCTTCTTCTCGTCTTTTTCTTTTTTGAGGCGTTTTCGTTTATTGATTTGGACAATTTATTCACCTTTGACGTCCGATCAATCGCCCTGCCTTATGGCGTGGTTTTATTTTCTTTATGGGGCATTGCCCTTGTTCCCGAAATAAAAGAAATGGTCGAACGCGACCGAAAAAAAATGTTGGCCGTTTTAGCTTCGGGCATCGTGATTGTCGCCCTTTGTTATGTTTTTTTTATTTTAACCATACTTGGGGTCAGTGGTTTGAATACGACGAAAGACGCTATTTCGGGTTTTAGCGGAACCGTCGGCCGAGGAGTGGTGAATGTTGGTTTTATTTTCGGTTTAATCGCCACTTTTACTTCTTTTATCACCCTTGGATTGACTCTTAAAAAAATTTTTTGGTACGATTTAAAATTGCCTCAGAGTGTTTCTTGGTTAATCGCTTGTTTTCTGCCCTTAATTTTATTTTTATTGGGGTTAAGGAATTTTATCGATATTATTGGCCTGACGGGCGCGATTTTTTTGGGACTGGAAGGAATTATCGTGGTTTTGATTTATCGCAGTTTTCTTAAAAAAAGGTTTCAAAGGCGGGCGAATCCCGTCATTTATCTTTTGGTTTTTTTACTCGCGGCGGGAATGGTGACTCAGGTGGTTTATTTTTTCTTGCGCTAACTCGGGATATTTTTTGAATTTAATTTGAAATTGGATTTTTAATTTGGTTATCATGGGAATTGAAATAAAAGAACAAAATGAAGCGGAAGCGGATTTTTTTCAGAACGCGCCTTTTAATTTTTGCGACCGCTGGTGCGAAAGATGCGATTATGGTGACCGCTGCGAACTTTTTCAAAATACTCTTGCCAGCCGCGTTGAGCATATTGCCCGAGGAGAAGATCCGGATAACCCCGCCATTGTTTTCGCCGATATGGAAAAAACCTTTGCCTTGGTGGTGGAGACGATTAAAAAAGACCTTCAAAAACGGGGACTGGATCCCAAAAGGGTAAGAGTGGCCGTGATTGAAGCGGGTAATGCCGGACGGCAGTTGGGAATTGGCGCTCCCTCGCTTTGGTTGGTGGGCAGGAAATTTGTGGCGGAAGTCAACGATTTACTGGCAAAGATTTTTTCCGAGCAAGATGACGAGTTAAACGAAGCGATTGAAAATATTGGAGAGAGAAGAATCGAAGAAATTAACTGGTATCTTGTCCTTTTTAACGCGAAGCTTTATCAAGCTTTGGTGGAAAAGCGTTTTTGGGAAAAAGAAAAAAGTCGACTTGCCAGGTCGATTAGGGAAAAGGAAATGAATATTTCCGCTAATCTTTCTTATCGGTCGCTAATGAGTTGCCAAAGAGTATTGTTTTATATTTCCCGTCATTGCCGCGGTTATATGGGCTGGGCGGAAAATTTGTCTATTTTAGCTAAATTGTTAGGAGAAAAAATTGAGTCCCAATTTCCAGAATCGAGCAAAACTAAGGTGATTTTTCATGGGTAATATTAAACGAATAATCAGGGAGATTTTAAAAAATGCCTATGTTAACGCCGGAAAAAATTTTTAAGGACAATTGGGAAGGGGAGTCCTTTCCGGACCAGGATATAGTTATTCCCGATAGAGAGTTTAGGATAATTACTTCCGGTTCCAGCGGTCCCGGAGGACAGAACGTCAACAAAAGAGAAACTAAAACAATGTTGATTTGGAATATAGAACGGTCGGAAGTTTTGTCAGAAGAACAAAAACAGAAAATAATCTCTGTTTTTTCCCAACGCCTTGATAAAGAGGGTAATCTTATTATTTATTCCCAGGAAACAAGATCTCAGGAGCAAAACAAACAACGGGTTATTGAAAAATTGCGGGAAATAGTGAATTTCGCCTTAACTCCGGTTAAAGAAAGAATTCCGTCTCGCCCCGGACAAGGAGCGGTGGAGAAGAGATTGCGGGATAAAAAGGAGCATTCGGGTAAAAAACGGCTAAGACGCCAAACAGGGCTTGATGATTAGTTTTCCACAGTTGCGGCTTGATTTTAACAGGGAAAGTGCTATTATTAAAACGTCTAAATAATATTCAAATATACCCTAAAAATAAGATGTTTCGGGTTTTTTTAGTTTTAATTTTCGAAAGACGAAATAAAGAATTAGGGTAATAAGATAGAGTTTTATGTCGGAATTTTTAACCCCGGAAGGGAAAAATAAAATTGAGCAGGAGCTTGGAAGCCTCGAAGAAGAACGGTTGAAGGTGGTTAAGGTAATAGAAGAGGCAGTGGAAAAGGGAGATGTCAGCGATAATTCAGACTTTTTTTTCGCCACGGATGAAAGGCAGAGAATTGAGGGGAAAATAGAAGAATTGAGGAATTTATTAAAAAGTGCCGAGCTGGTGGGCGAGGGCGGTCAACGGGATAAAGTTAGTATTGGCTCGAAGGTTGAGATTAGGGTTGGCGATAAAATGATGGTTTATAATATTGTCGGAAGTGAAGAGGCCGATCCTGCCCATAACCGCATTTCTTACCAATCGCCGTTGGGACAAGCGCTGTTTGATAAAAAAGTCGGGGAGCAAGCGGAAATGAACGCGCCGGGCGGCAGCGTTAGTTTTGAGATTTTGAACATTGAATAAATTACTACGGTTAATATATTATTTTTATCAAGGATTCTTGCTCGGCAAGAATCCTTGTGTTAAAATGTTAAAATGTTAGAATAACTCCGTATGAGCGAAGAAAAGGATAGAATTAAAAAATTAAACGAGATAAAAAAAGAAAAGGTAAATCCTTATCCCTCGCGGTCAAAAAGGACTTTTACTTGTCGGGAGGCGGCGGAGAAGTTTGATTTAGGGGAAAAGGCGATTTTGGCCGGCCGTTTGGTTTCAATTAGATTGCACGGCCGAGCTTGTTTCGCCCACTTGGAAGACAATAGCGGCCGTTTTCAGATATTTTTAAATGAAGGGGATTTGGGGCGGGAGAACTACCGTTTTTTTGCCAAACAAATTGATGTCGGAGACTTCTTACAGGTCGAAGGAGAATTATTTGAAACGAAAATCAAAGAAAAAACCTTAAAAGTTTTGTCTTGGGAAATCTTAAGCAAGGCGATTTTGCCTTTGCCGGAAAAATGGCATGGCTTGTCCGACGTCGAAACGCGTTTTCGGCAGCGTTATCTTGATATTTTGGCCAACGAGGAAGTAAAAAAAGTTTTCGTCAAAAGAAGCGAAATTATCTCGGCCATCAGAGAATTTTTCAATCAGCGGGATTTTATCGAAGTGGAAACGCCGGTGTTGCAGCCATTGGCCGGCGGCGCCGCGGCTCGACCGTTTGTCACCCATCATCAAGCTTTGGATCTTGATTTATATTTAAGGATTGCGCCGGAATTGTATTTAAAGCGGTTGATTGTCGGCGGATTTGAAAGGGTTTATGAAATCGCCCGCTGTTTCCGCAACGAAGGTATTGATTGGGCGCATAATCCGGAGTTTACTCAAATCGAGTTTTATCAGGCCTACGCCGATTATCAGGATTTAATGAAATTAACCGAAGATTTATTCAAGGCTTTGCTTAAAAAAGTAACCGGCGGTTCGGTTGTTGAGTATCAAGAAAAAAAAATCGACTTCACCCCTCCTTATCCGAGAATTGATTATCGGGAAGCGGTGCGAGATTGCGCCGGAATCGACCTTGATAAAGAAAAGGATCTTAAAACCCTGATTAAAAAAGCGGAAGAATTTAAAATTCCTGTGGATAAAACCTGGGACAAAGGAAAAATAATCGATGAGATTTATAAAGAAAAAGTCAGGCCCAATATCGTTAAACCGACTTTTTTAATAAACCATCCATTAGAAGTTTCGCCTTTGGCCAAGCGGATGCCGGATAGGCCGAATTACACGGAAAGATTCCAATTATTGGTGGCTGGTTTGGAAATTTGCAACGCTTTTTCCGAGTTAAACGATCCTTTTGACCAAGAAGAACGGTTTAAAGAGCAGCAGAAATTATTGGATAAAGGAGACCAGGAAACCCAGCCTTTTGACCAAGATTTTATCAATGCCCTTAAATACGGTATGCCGCCAACCGCTGGGGAAGGTATTGGCATCGACCGCTTGACTTGCCTTTTGACCAACACGCGTAATATCAAAGAGGTGATTTTATTCCCGACCCTGAAACCAAAAAATTAAAAATTCAAAACATTTATTTTGCGAAGAGTTTATGTTAGACATAAAATTAATCCGCCAAAATCCGGAAAAAATCAAAAAGGCCTGCCAAGACAAAGGCGCCAAGGTTGACATTGAGGCGCTTTTAAAAATAGACGAGCAAAGAAGGAGAATAATCGAGAAAACGGATAATTTGAAGTCGGAACATAATAAGTTGTCAAAAAAAGTGCCTTGTTTGGTCGGACAAGAAAGAGAAGAAATTATTTCCCGGGCGAAAGAATTGGCGGCAGAAATTCAAAAAGGAGAAAAAGAATTGGCGGGAGCGGAAAAAGAATTTAACCGGCTGATATTGTCGATTCCCAATCCGGCTTTATCCAACGTTAAAGCAGGCAAGGACGAAACGGAAAATACGGTTATTAAAAAATGGGGTGAGATTCCCAAATTCAATTTTAAGCCGAAAGACCATTTGCAAATCGGTCAAGAATTGGATTTAATCGATGTTGAGCGGGCGGGAAAGGTTTCCGGCAGCCGTTTTAGTTATTTAAAGAACCAAGCCGCTCGATTGGAATACGCTTTGGTTCAGTTCGTTTTTGATTTTTTAAGCCGAAAAGGATTTATTCCCGTGGTGCCGCCGGTGATGATTAAAGAAAAGGCGATGAGAGCGATGGGTTATTTGGAGCGGGGCGGAGAAGAAGTTTATCAAACGGCTAAAGACGATTTTTATTTGGTCGGCACGGCCGAACAGTCAGTCGGGCCCATGCATTTGGACGAGATTTTTGAGATGAAAGATTTACCTCGGCGTTACGTCGCTTTCTCCACTTGTTTTAGAAGGGAAGCCGGCTCTCACGGCCAAGACGTTAAAGGCATTTTAAGGGCGCACCAATTTGACAAGGTGGAAATGTTCAGTTTTTGTTTGCCGGAAAAATCGGCGGATGAACACAAATTCCTTCTTCAAATGGAAGAGGAAATGGTTCAGGCGTTAAGGATTCCTTATCAAGTGGTGGAGATGTGCACCGGGGATTTAGGCGACCCGGCCGCGGCTAAATACGATATTGAATGTTGGCTGCCCGGGCAAAATCGGTATCGGGAAACTCATTCCACTTCCAATTGTACTGATTTTCAAGCCCGGCGTTTAGGCGTCCGTTTTCGCAATAAAGATGGAAAACCGGAATTTGTCCACACTTTAAACGGCACGGCTTTTGCCATTGGCCGGATTTTAATCGCCATTTTGGAAAATTGCCAACAAAAGGACGGGAGCGTCAAGGTACCTAGGGTTTTACAAAAAATCAGCGGGATAAAAAAAATCCAGAAGAACGGAAAATAAAAAGAACGAGTGTTAACAACTCGTCCTTTAAGACCCTTTCGTTTTAATTACTGGTAAAAAAACTCAATTTCCTGATTTTTCCCAAGGAGATTTTTAGGATAATTTCCTTTTTCATCTCTGTCGGGGTTAGGAATTTAAAGTGGCCCCAATCCCGTCCGCCTTCTGAAAAATACCCTATCACCAGGCATTTTTCAATTGAGATGGTATTTTTTGTATCCCTGCCGCCTCCATCGCAATAAGTGAGGTCGGCGTAACATCCCTTCAAGATTTCAAGAATTGCTTTTAATCTTAAGTTACTGATCACTTTTCTCCTTTTTTATTTTAATAATTTAATTATAAGTTTTTTATTTTCTTTGTCAAGTTTTATGGCTTCCGGTTTAGATAAAATTTGGGAAATTTTGCCTCCGGCTCCGGAGGATTTTAAAAATAAGTTTCCGGAGATTCAGCCGGTGATTTTACAATTGCTTTATAATCGAGGTTTGCGCACTCAAAAGCAAATAGACGAATTTCTTTTGCCAGATTATTCTCAAGACCTTCATGATCCGTTTTTATTTCGGGATATGAAAAAAGCGGTTGACCGCATTTTTCAAGCGGTGGAAAATAAACAAAAAGTGATTATTTGCGGCGATTATGACGCTGATGGTATCACTTCGACGGCGGTTTTATGGATTATTTGCAAAAAATTGGGACTGGAAGACGCGACTACTTATATCCCGGACAGGCTAAACGGAAGTTACGGTTTGACCGGCAAAATGATTGAAGATTTTATCAAGCGGAAAATTGATCTGATTATCACTTGCGATTGCGGAATAACCAGCGTTGACGAAGTTGAGCTGGCCAAACAGTCGGGGATAGAGGTGATTATTACCGACCATCATCGGTCGACGGAAAAAATTCCTAAAGCCGTTGCCGTTATTAATCCTAATTCGCGAGGAGAAAAATATCCTTTTAAGCATTTGGCCGGCGTCGGCGTGGCTTTTAAAATGATCCAGGCGCTGTTGTCCGATTCTAGATGCCGATTGGAAAATAAGGAGGCGGCGGAAAAGTGGTTGCTTGATTTGGTCGCTCTGGGAACAGTGGCTGATTGCATGCCTTTGCTGGGAGAGAATCGGACTTTAGTTAAGTATGGTTTATTGGTTTTAAACAAGACGGCGAATTTCGGCATTAGGTCCTTAGTGGAAAAGAGCGGTTTAGAGCTGGGAACGCTAAGCGCCGAACATTTGGCTTATCAGCTTGGTCCGCGAATCAACGCCGCTTCTAGAATTAAACATGCCGATGAGGCGTTAAAAATGATTTTAACCGAGGATAAAACCGAAGCCGATAAACTGGCTGGCGTTTTAAATTCTTTTAATTCGGAAAGGCAGCGGCTGGTTGAAAGCGTTTTTCAGGAAATTAAAACTGAAATAGGCGAAGAACCAAAAGAAAAAATTTTAGTGGTTTTAGGGAATTGGCCAAAAGGAATTTTGGGATTAATTGCCAGCAAGTTGGTCGAGCAGTATTTTCGGCCGGCTGTTGTCTTGACTCGGCGAGACGATGAAGTCGTCGGTTCGGGGCGTTCAATTTTGGGTTTTGATTTATATCGCGTTTTAGACGGTTTGTCAAAATATTTTATCGCTTTTGGCGGTCATGCCGGCGCTTTGGGACTAACCCTGAAAGAGGCTGATTTTCCTGATTTCAAAAAAGAAGTCGCTAGAGCTGGAAAAGAAGCGATGAAAGAATGGGATCTGGCGCCAAAAATAAAGGTGGATGCCTTAGTCCAAATGAGAGAAGTTAATTGGTCTTTATATGAAGAGTTAAAAAAATTCGAACCTTTTGGTCGGAGTAATTTTCTGCCGAATTTTTTGATTAAAAATATCCGTTTAAACGAAATGTCGCCGGTCGGCCAGAACGGCCAACATTGCCGGCTGATTGTCGGCGAAGGGAAAAAAATGATTTATTTCAGCGCCAATTCAAAAGTTGGAGGCTTGAAACCGGGTGACAAAATCGACGTGATTTTTCAATTAGGCGTCAACCAATGGAACGGTCAGCAAGAACTGCAAATGAAGGTTGTCGATCTTAAAAAGTTGCAAAAATATTAAAGATTTTTATTTTATTTATGAAGCTTATTATCTATACCGATGGCGGAGCGCGGGGTAATCCCGGGCCGGCCGGTTGCGGCGCGGTTTTGATTTTTCCCGATAAGAAAATAAAAGAATTTTCTCGATTTTTGGGCAAAACCACCAATAATCAGGCGGAATACGAAGGGGTGATTCTGGGCCTGGAAAAAGCCAAGGCGTTTCAGGCGACGGAGATAGATTTTTATTTGGACAGCAAGTTGACGGTCGAGCAGTTGAGCCGCAGATATAAAATTAAAAACCCCGGTTTAGGGTCTTTATTTATTAAAGTTTGGAATTTGTCTCAGTCGTTTAAAAGGGTTAATTTTTATCATCTTGGTCGGGATAAGAACAAACGAGCCGACAAATTGGTTAATCGGGCAATCGACGAAAATCAAGAATAATAAAAATAGGCTTAAGTGGGTCATAAGCCGAATTCTGTTTCCCTTAAAAAGGGGCGACCATTTATCTAGGACCAGTCTTGCGGCTGGCCTCAAGCGGCCTACCTTCCTTGAATTTTTCAATTCAGGGATTTTTTTTGGCCTTTCACCCAGGTAAGGATTTAGCCGTTTCATCTCGATTTTTCTATCCTTTTATAATCGAGGTCAACCTGCTGAACTTATCCGAGTTTTTCAAGGATACAGGTTTCTTTTGGATTTCTCCTCCAGCGTTTCTGTTCGCACCTCTGCCGATTTTGTCTTGCGGACAAAATCGGCGACGGGCGTTACCCGCTACCCGCCTCCCCGCTCCTTCTTAAATACAGACCGTAAATATTTTTTTATTTGGATAGAGTAAAATTTTTTCAACTCCGGCTGATTTCCGTATTTAAGAAGGGGCGGGGGAGTGTTCGGACTTTCCTCACTTACCCGCAAAGCGGATAAGCGCGGTCGCTAGCCCACTTAAGCCATTTTTCATTATATCCGATTTTCCTTGATTGTCAAGTTTTTTTTTGCTAAAATAAACACTATGAAGAAGTTTGATTTGACAATTTCCGCATTTTTAATCCCCCTTGACTATGCGATGCTACTTTTAGCCGGAATTTTTGTTTATTATTTGCGTTTTAATGCTTTGGTTTCCTTGCGGCCGGTAATTTATGAAATACATTTCGGCAGATATTTCGTTTCCTTGTTAATAATCTTTTTGGCTTGGCTGGGTATTTTTGCTTTAGCCGGACTTTATAGTTTGAATAGAAAAAGGCATTTTTCCAGAGAATTTTCCCAAATTTTTTTGGCTTGTTCGGTCGGCACGATGTTGATTGTTCTTTTTGTATTTTTTCGAGGGGAGTATTTTTCTTCGCGTTTTATCGTTTTAGCCGGCTGGCTGATGACTATTATTTTTGTCAATTTGGGACGTATTTTAACCCATTTTTTTCAGTTGGCTTGCTATCGGCGGGGCTGGGGGTTGGAACCGATACTGATTTTTGGCTCGTCGGAATTGGCCAGAAAAATTTCTGTTTATCTTGAAAATAACCGAGGGTCGGGATATAAGGTTTTAGGCAATCCGCGAACCATTGAGGAGTTATTGGAAAATTGGTCGCCAAAGGCCTATGATGTTAGTCAAATTATTCAAGTTGAGCCACATCTTGAACGAGAGCATATCTTAAGGCTGGTGGAATTTTGCAATGAGCATCAGATTATCTTTAAATATGCGGCTGATATTTTCGACGCCCTGTCCAGCAATGTTAGAACCGAGACCTTGGCCGGCGTTCCGATAATTGTTATTCAAAAGACGGCCCTTAATGGCTGGGGACGCGTGGTTAAACGAATTGCCGATTTGATTGGCGGGTTTTTTATTTTGATATTTTTTTCTCCTCTTTTTGCCCTAGTGGCTGTAATTATTAAAATGGATTCCCCGGGGCCGGTTTTTGTAAAGTTGCCGCGGGTAGGAGAAAGAGGGAGAAAGATCGGAATTTATAAATTTCGTTCAATGGTCAAAGGAGCGAGCCGAATGAAAAAGGATCTGTTCAAGTATAATGAAAGGAAAGACGGCCCGCTTTTTAAAATGAAAAACGATCCGAGAATTACTCGTTTTGGCAGAATTTTGCGTCGAACCAGCCTTGACGAACTTCCTCAAGTAATAAATGTTTTGAAAGGCGAGATGAGTTTGGTCGGGCCGCGGCCTCACGAGCCGGAAGAAGTCGCTCAATATCAAAAACGCTATAAGCAGCTTTTGACTATTAAGCCGGGGATGACCGGCTTGGCTCAAATCTCCGGCCGGTCAAAATTGTCGTTTGAAGAAGAGTTTAATCTCGATGTTTATTACGTCGAAAATTGGTCGTTAATGTTTGATTTGCAAATAATGTTCAAAACCATTCCCGTTGTTTTTTCCGCCAGAGACGCTTTCTAACGTTTAACGGCGATTATTGTTTTTTTATTATGTCCAATTTCGAACCCGTTATCGGCTTGGAAATACATTTAGAGCTTAAAACAAAAAGCAAGTTTTTTTGCGATTGCCCGAATCAAGAAGCGGAGAAACCGAATATCAACGTTTGTCCGATTTGTTTGGGTCACCCCGGCGTTTTGCCGACCATTAACCAAGAAGCGGTCGTAAAAGCCCTTAAATTAGGATTGGCTTTAAATGGCAAAATAAATGAGAATTGTCATTTCGACCGAAAAAATTATTTTTACCCCGACTTGCCCAAGGGTTATCAAATTAGCCAGTATCAAGCGCCTTTGATTGTCGGCGGAGAAGTGGAGACGGAAAATGGCGTTGTTTATTTTGAAAGAATTCATTTGGAAGAGGACACCGCCAAAATTTTTCATTTTGAAAGTTCGGTTTTACTTGATTTTAATCGCGCTGGCGTGCCTCTTTTGGAAATAGTAACCAAACCGGAGATAAAAACGCCTGGCCAGGCAAAGATTTTTTTGGAGGAGTTACAAAGAATCGTCAGACGTTTGGATGTTTCTGACGCCGAGATGGAAAAAGGACAAATGAGATGCGATGCCAATATTTCTCTCCGTCCGCCGGAAGAAAAAGGATATTATCCCAAAACGGAGATTAAAAACCTCAATTCTTTTAAAGCGGTGGAAGAATCCTTGTCTCACGAAATAAAAAGACAGGAAAGATTGTGGGATCAAGGGCGGCCGCCTAAAATTCAATCCACTCGTGGCTGGAACGAAAAAGAAGGAATAACTGTCGAACAAAGGACTAAAGAAGGGGAACAGGATTATCGTTATTTTCCGGAACCCGACTTGCCGCCGCTCAATCGCGGTTATTTTAAGCGACAGGGTATTGATTTGGACGTTCTTAAAGCGGGATTGCCGAAATTGCCGTTTTACGAAAGAGAGCGTTATAAAAAAGAATACGGGCTTGATCCAAATCAGGCGAAAATTTTGACGAGAGACGCGATAACCGGGGCGTACGGCCAAAGCGTTATTTCCTTATTGGAAAAAGAATTCCCTGTTTCGGGAGACGATTCCGAAGCGGAATCGCGCGATAATAAAAGAAAAATCGGCAAATTATTGGTTAAGTGGTTCATAAACGGACTGATGGTTTTACAAAAAAGTTCGTCGGAAAAGGAATTCCGAATTCCGCCGGAAATTTTTTTTGATTTTTTAAACGCGATTTTTGAGCAAAAAATTCTCAATGCGGCGGCCCAAGAGATATTGAAAGCGATGTTTGAAAATAGGGAAACGGTCGACGAAGTTATTTCGAAGTTCAAATTTAAAGCGGCCGAAACTGCCAAAGGATTAGAGGCGATAATTGAGGAGGTTATTGAAAATAATCCGGAGATAGTCGAGAAATATAAAGAGGGGAAAGAAGTGGTTATTCAATATCTGATCGGTCAGGCAATGAAAAAGGCCCGGGGTCGAACCGAGCCAAAATTGATACAAGAAATGTTGAAAAGGAAACTTAAAAATTTGTAATTTGTTATTGGTGATTTAAAGTCTTGACACGCAAAAAGTTTTTAAGGAGTCTTTCCGCTTCTTTTTGATTTTTTATCCAATGTATTCGTTTATCTCGTTTAAACCAAGTCATTTGGCGCCGGGCGTAACGGCGCGTATTTTTTTTAATTAAGCTGATTGCTTGATCCAGGGAGATTTTGTTTTGTAGATAAGAAACAATTTCTTGATAGCCGATAGTGTTCAAAAGAGGGGAAGAAGAATATTTTTTAATCAGGTTCTCGGTTTCTTCAATTAAGCCGTTTTCTATCATTTGGTCAGTCCTTTGGCCGATTTTCCACTCCAGTTTTTCAAAAGGTATTTTAATCCCGATTTGCAGGACATTAAGTAATTGTTCGCCCTTTTTCCTCAATTCGGAAAAAGTTTTTTTTGTTTTTAAACAGACCTCTAGGGCGCGGATTATTCGTCGGGGGTTTTGCTTTTGGACGAAATTGGCGGCCTCGGAGTCCAATTTTATCAGTTTTCCCCAAAGGTAATTCAAGCCGTATTTTTTGATGTTATTTTCCAATTTTTCCCTTAGTTTTTTGTCCGGCGGCACTTTGGGAATGTCTAAATTGTCAACCACGGCGCTGATATATAAGCCGGTTCCGCCGACTAGGAAAGGTATTTTGTTTTTTTGATGAACGCCTTTGATAATTTTAAGAGTTTTTTGTTTAAATTCGGCTACGCTGAATTTTTGATCGGGCTTGACGACATCAATTAGATAATGGGGGATATGGTTGATAAAAATCGGTTTTTGGTAACTATTTCTTTTTGCACTACATTTTTCATTTTTCATTTTTAATTTCTCATTTTGCCCTGGTTTGGCCGTGCCGATATTCATTTCCCGATAGACGGTTCGGCTGTCGGCGCAAATGATTTCTCCATTGTATTTTTTCGCCAATTTCAAAGCCAATTCGGTTTTTCCCGAAGCCGTCGGACCCAAGATGACAATTAGACTAGGAAAAGGTTTTCGCATTTTATTAAGGTGTTATAATATTATGACTATAATATTATAACATTATGGATTCAATTATTTACTTATTCTCCGGGTTGACAGCCCAAAAAGCGCTATTGTTTCTGTTATTATCTGTCGGGCCGACTTTGGTTTGGCTTTTGATTTGTTTGCGATTCGACCGTTCGGCGCCGGAGACGGGGAAGCAGATTTTTAAAACATTTATTTTAGGCGCGATATTGACCCTGCCGATTGTTTTTGTCGCCGGGTATTTGACCGATTTAGTCGAAAATAAATTGAAATTGGCCTCTTTCGCCTCTATTTTGATAACAGCATTTTTAGTTGATGGTTTAATTGAAGAATCGGCTAAGTATTTCATTCTGCGCTGGCGAATTTATAAATCTCCTTATTTCGACGAATTGCGGGATGGTTTTATTTATGGCATGGTTTTAGCGCTCGGTTTGGCTTTTGTGGAAAATTTTTTTTACGGCCTGATTAGTGGTAGTTTGATTCGGGGTTCCGAGATCATTTTAATCAGGGGGGTTACCACCACTTTCCTTCATTTTCTTTCGGGCGGAATTATCGGCTATTATTTAAGTTTAGTAAAAATAGGCCGCCGCCGGTCTTTAACGGCGTTTTGGGGTCTGTTTTTGGCTATTTTACTTCATGGGTTTTATAACACCGTTATTGGATTCGGCTGGTGGTGGAATGTTATCCCCATCGTCCTTATTCTCGTCGGAGTTTATCTTATTATTTTTAAAAAAATAAGGCGGATATCTTCGCGATAAATAAAATTTTAAATTAACGGGAAATAATTCCCTCGAGTCCCCAGGGGCCGATTTTGACGATTTTGACTTTGGTAATTTGATTAAGAGACAAGGAAGAAGATTTTATCCTGACGGTTTTGAATGTTTTGGTTTTTCCCAAGCAGAATTCATTTTTTATTCGTCCCGCGTTGGATTTGTTTTCACGCGGATTTTTTTCAATCAAAACCTCGACGGTTTTTTTAAGATATTTTCTATTTTTTTTCAAGGCGGTTTTGACCAGGATCTCGGTCAAAATTTTTTCTCTTGATTTTTTTTCTTTTTGAGAAACATTGTCGGCGAAATTGGCGGCGGCGGTTCCGAGCCGGGGGGAATAACGGGCGATGTAAACCATGTCGAACTCGATTTGTTTCATTAATTTGGCCGTATTCTCGAATTGTTTTTTCGTTTCGCCGGGAAAACCGACAATGACATCGGTCGAGAGACTGAGCCCCGGAATTTTTTTGCGGATTCGGCGGATTATTTTTTTGTAATTTTCCACCGTGTAACCGCGATTCATTTTTTTAAGGATTTCATTATCGCCTGATTGAACCGGCAGATGGAGATAGGGCATTATTTTTTTGCCTGAGGACATCGTTTTAATCAGTTTATCGGACAGGTCTTTGGGGTGAGAAGTGATAAAGGTCAGCCGAAAATCGCCGGGGAGGTTATCAATTAACCGGAGAAGATCCGCAAAATCGATTGATTTTTCTATTTTTAAATTTTTCGATTTTTTATTTTTGATTTTTTCTGTTTGGGTAGGCGGGGATTTTTGATTTTTAATTGTTCCCTTGTATGAATTGACGTTTTGTCCCAGCAAAATAATTTCTTTATATCCTTTTTTAACCAAATATTTGATTTCATTAATAATTTCTTCGGCGGGTCGGCTTATTTCCCGGCCTCGGGTGTAGGGGACGACGCAGTAGGCACAGAAATTATTGCAGCCGGTCATAATCGGCACGTAAGCGGAAGAGATAGAGGCGTGTAAAGGAGAAAGGGAGAGATAATTGGCAAATTCATTTTTTGACTTGGCGAGTTTTAATAAAGACGGAAGTTTGGGTAAGTCCCGAATGTTAAAAATCAAATCAACCTTATTTTTGAGCTTATGGTAGTCCTTTTTTAAAATACAACCCGTTAAAATAATTTTGCATTTTGCATTTTTAATTTTTAATTTAGCAAGATCTCCGATTTTGCTAAAAACGCGATCCACGGCTGATTGGCGCACCGAACACATATTAATGACGATTAAATCGACTAGCGACAATTTGTTCGTTGCTCGGTAGCCGATTTTTTCCAATACCCCGGCAATTCGTTCGCTGTCCGATTTGTTCATTTGACAGCCGAAAGTGATAAGGTGATATTTTGTTCTGTCAGGAATTCTTATAGGCATATTAATTGAATAGTGAGTTTATTTTAGCAAAAGACCGAGTTTTAGTAAAACAAAAGGGCCGAAAAATCCGACCCCTTTGTTTTTAATTATTTTTATTATCTTTGGGGCGCTACTCTATCAACTGATTTTTGCGTTTTAACTTCTTCTTGGACGGGAATCGTTTCTTTTATTTGATTTAGTTGCGAATTTGTGGTTGGTATTTCTCTTTGAATTCTCGGATCTGCGGAATTCGGGCATTTATCCACTTTTGACCAGCCGTTCGGCACGTCGCAGGGGGTGGGGAATTCTTTGCATATGCCGTCTTTCATCGCCGGAGTAATGACCTGAATACAAGCGTTTGTTTCTCTTTCTCTGGCAGGCAAAGAAGAAGGGATGGGTTTAGTCGGTTCGATTATCCGCGGTTGAGACGGAATCGCTGGTTGCGAGGGAGTAGTTGAGGGGATTGGTTTTTCTGGCAATGGTTTTTCTCCCAAACCCATACATTCATATTTCAAGGGGCAGCCGTTTTTATCTTTTTCTACGGCGACCAAGACACCCTTTTCGCAGTCCGGTTTTGACGCTTCGGGGCAGGCAGGGCCGTTATTCGGTTTTTTTTTGTCGCTGTTTTTACCACATTCGCCTTTGAATAAAGCCCACTCTTCGCAGTTCGTGCCGTTAGGTAAGTGACAAATTCCGAATTGGCCACCGTTTTTATCGGTTTTGATTTCTAATTTACCGCCCATTTTAATGCAGTATTCCGAAGCGGGGTTGGCGATTTTGGTTTTTTTCTCTTCGGTAATTATTGGCGAAATTATTTTTTCTTTTAATTTTTTTGTCGTGTCAATGAGCATTTCTTCCGGAATGTCGTTCAGTTTTTCTTTTATTTGTTGGGGTAAAATTTTAATTGCGTCTTTTATTTGTTCTTTTTCTTTCTCGGAGAGATTCATTTTATCCAAAGGCAGTTCTGTGGTTTTTTCTGCGTTAGCGGGCGGTTCAACGCCTTTTTGATATTCCAACCATTCTTTTTCCAGTGTTCCCTGTTTGATTTCATCGGAAATTTTTTCCATTATCTCCGTTCCTCGCCCGCTTTCGGTTTTAGTTCTCAGAAAATCATTAACCAGATTTTCCATTTTTTGTTCCATTTGTTGAACCCGATCCTGCGCTACATTTTGCTGAAGTTCCCTTTCTTTAATCATTCTTTTTAAGGAAGCGATTTGTTGCAGGCCGGCTGTGGCTTGGCCGAAAGCCTGGCCGAAATTATTTTGATTAAAGGCAGTTTCGGCTCCGGCGAGATGCTTTTTGGCGACCTCAATCAAATTTGAGTCGTTTAAATATTTTTTAAATAATTCGTCTCCGACTAATTCTTCCAAAGCGGATTTCGCTTTATCTAATTGTTTTTTGGCTTTTTCTGAAGTTATTTCTTCAATTTTTTCCTCAACGCGATTGAGAATTTCCGGCATTTTTATTTTCAGCTCCTGTCCCACATTTTGCATTTTTTCTTTAAGATACTGGATTTTTTCCATGTCTTGGGTGTTTTGAATTTTTTCTTGAATTTTTTCCGCTTGTTTGTCCAAAATTACGTTTATAACCTCTTTTGGCAGGCCGGCCTCTTTGATAGTTTCTATTTGCTCGGGAGAATTGCCGGCGATTTTCCTTAAAACCAAATTTTTTTGTTCTTCAGTGGTGGCGGCGCTAATCTCGTTTTCTATTTCGTTGACGATTTTTTCCTTGGCTTGAGTTAATAATTCTTTTTTTTCTTGGGAAACGATTTTTTCCACTTCTTTTATAATTTCCAATTGTTTGATGTCTTTTAATTTTTCGATTTTATTTAAAAGGGCGGTTTGTGTTTCGGGAGAGGCGGGGTTTTCAAGATTTTTTCTCAAATCGTCAATGGCCGTGTTTTTCACTTCTAAAATTTTATCAACGGTTTCTGGGGAAAAATTATTTTCCAGTTCTTTAAGCGTTCTTAAGTTTTCTATATTTCCCTGCTGTAAAGGAGCGAGAAAATTATTTTTTTGTTCCTCGTTGAGTGTCTGTATTTTTTTCTCCGTTTTTTCAACGGTTTTTTCCGCAGCCTTTTCCAATTCTTGGCGAGTAGCTTCCGGAATATCTTTTTGAATCATTTCTTGAATGATTGTTAATTGAAGGGCTTGGTTGCCGCCGACGTTTTCAAGATAGTTTTGGAGTTTTTCTTTTTCTTGCACTTGGTTTATTTTTCTTTCCAAATTTTGAAGGACGTTTGCTTGGGCTTGACGGACGGCTTCGCGAGCCTGCTCGGGAACCTTTTGTTCCACTGCTTTTAAAACTTCAAGATTTTTAAAATCCTTAAATTCGCTGCCGGTTTGATTTTGCAAGGCCAAATTTATTTGATTTTGTATTTGTTCCGGCGGGACAAGATTGGCAATAGTCGCACCCAAGTTTTCCAGACTCTGATTTTTCGCCTGACTGGTTTCATTGTTTCGTCCTCCTTCCAGGGTTTTTTCAATTCCGTCAATCAACTTTTGTTGTTTAAAGGAGTTGTCAATTATTTTTGATGCCAGTTCGTCAGCCCTTTTTTGCAGTTTATCGGAAAAATTTTCTACTGTTTTGGCTAGTCCGTTAATTTCTTTAGTGTAACTTTCCAGGGCTTTGGCCGCCAATTCGGGCTCGTTTTTTAGTTCCGCGGTTTTTTTCGCTTCAATAAGTTTTTCATTGGCGTATTGGAGTTTTAATTCAACTTTTTTTACCGGGTCAAGGGTAAGGGTTGATTTAAGTCCTCGCCAAAGGTTTTTAATTTGATAATACGGACTGGCGGGCAAGAGGGTCGGTTCTTTGATATTTAAATCCTCGGCCGTGACGTTTTCGTCCATTTCCGCTTCGGACGAAACAGCCGGGACTGGCGAAGTTTGTTCGGCGTTTACGGTTTCTGGTTGGGATTCTTGAGCTTTAATTTTGCCGAAAGGCAGAATTAAAGCCGCGGCAAAAATTAAAGCAAAAATTTTCATAAACATTTGTTTTTTGTTCATATAACGCAAAATTAACGGATTATTATATTGTTTTTAGAATAATTTTAAAGGCTTTCATGCTCGAGTTTTATGCCGTCTTGGTCGAATCTCGCAAATCTTTGTAGAGTTATATGTTCGCCTGAGTAGGGATTGAGATAATGATAAATCGTATATTGTCCTGCGTCGGGTTGCTTTTTTAGCCAGCCCATTGCTTTTTTGCACTCTTTAACAAATTCCGTCGCCATTTGTTTTAGAGAATCCTTGCCGATGTTGAATTCCTTGATTTTATCTTGAAAAATATTTTCCCAACGGCTTAAAACGCTTTCAGGGGTCAATTTATAATTTTTTTCATGTCCGCCGGCAGCGAGTTTGAATACTTTGCAGCCCGTTTGTTCAAAATCGTCCAATGACATCCGGGGCGGTTCCGGTTCTTT
>Ga0209609_10000124_pt1 | contig 44639 bp, 45 predicted proteins | sample LakKivw325mmetaG_FD_184136 | JGI IMG/M metagenome (GOLD analysis project Ga0209609, IMG submission 184136) | Anoxic lake water microbial communities from Lake Kivu, Rwanda to study Microbial Dark Matter (Phase II) - Lake Kivu water 325m metaG... | ecosystem: Environmental > Aquatic > Freshwater... | reverse complement strand
AGCTTCAACGTGATCCGTCCGCATTCGACACACTTCAGTGTCATGGCGACACCTCCTCGACCCGTTGGGGCAATTTGCCCGCCCGGGGAAACCGGCAATTAGCCAATGAGTATCTGTAGGAGTGCAGAAACAGATAACTTCGGAAAGATGATGCGCAAATGATGATGAATCTGGATTCGGAGATGGATCCCAATAGCAGGCGGGCTTTCACTCTTCTATGATTAGTATAAACGCCCGGGAGGGAAAGTCAAGGGGCTTCGCGGCCAAAGTGAAACATATTGCATCCCCCCTTCTTCAAATCAGCAGAAAAATCAACAGCGGAAAGTGCGGACTTCCTTGGCCTCACAGTGGCTCAGGACAGGCTCAGCCGAAAATGCAAAGGGGGCCCGAATAAGGCCCCCCCTTATGAATTTTATGGCTCCCCGGCGCGGACTCGAACCACGGACCCGCTGGTTAACAGCCAGCTGCTCTACCGACTGAGCTACCGGGGAATGTTCGGTTGGATTTCAGTATCGGCAAAAAACCGCCCCTCTTGAGGGGCGGTAACTTGTACCAGATTTCCAAGCTATCTGCAACTGGTACAGGTCTTGAGCTTCTCGTAGGGCACGCCCGTCTTCTTGCTGATCCACTGCAGCTGGTCGACGGGGGCGAAGTATCTTCCGCAGACCCCGCAGGTTTCCATCTTGAAGTTCTTGCCCCAGACGGTCCGCTGGTTACCCTTGTCTTCCATTTTCACGAATCCCGTGGGACAGATGAAAGCGCAGGACCCGCATCCGATGCAGGCATCGGCGATGTATTCTATCTTCGGTTGGTCTAGCTTGCGCCCGGGTCCACGGTCCATGAAGGTTAGGGCATCGACCCCCACGACCTCGTGGCAGGTCCTCGTGCATAGCCCGCAGAGGATACAGTCATGATCACCGGCTTTTCCCTCGGCCACGTCGACACCGAGTTTCTTCGCTATGTCACGAACGGCGCCGGTCGTGGGGTACCGGTAATAGAGGAGTTCCGCCGCGAGCTTTCTCCCCTCCCTGACACGGTCGGTCTTCGTGCGGACCTCCATCCCCTCCTTCACCGGCGCGTCGCAGGACGTCGCGAGCTGCCACTTGCCGTTTGCCTTGACCTCCACTACGCAGAGACGGCAGGCACCGAAGGGGCTGAGATCCTTGTAGGAACACAGGGTGGGAATCTCGATCCTCGATTCCTGCGCGGCCTGCAACACCGTGGCCCCTTCCTTTGCTTTGACTTTCCGACCGTCTATCTTGATTGTTATCATCTTCATTCCCTCGGTTAAACTCTGTATGGACGATATTATTCCCAGACCACCAGCCGGTAACAGCGGAGGCACCTCTCCGCCTCCTTGATGGCCTGCGGTGCGCTGTAACCCCCCTCGACCTCCACGAAGCTTCCTCCCCGGACCGCGGGATCCAGGAATTTCACCTTCTCTTCGGGCCTCGTCGCCACGTAACCCTCAACCCTCTGCCTGCCGACATCGATCCCCTTGAAGGAGATGCCGGGCTGGTATTTCCTGCTCCGGAGGTAGGCGTCGATGCTCCGGGCAGCCTTATTCCCCGCGTCGAGCGCCTCGATGAGTGTGGCAGGCCCCAGGACGCAGTCGCCCCCCGCGAAGACCCCCTCAATCTGGGTCCGGTAACTCACGGGATCCGCCTTTATGGTTCCCCAACCGGTCACGCCGATCTGATCCTTGTCAACAATAAAGCTGAGGTCCGGCACCTGGCCGGTGGCCGCGATGACCATTTCGGTCGCGGCCTTGTATTCGGACCCCGGCAAGGGGATGGGCCGGCGCCTACCGCTTTCATCGGGTTCCCCGAGCTTCATCTTCCGGCACTCGATGGTCGTCACCTTCCCCTCTTTCATGAACACACAGACGGGTGCAACCAGGTACCGTATCTTCACGCCTTCTTCGAGGGCGTGTTCGATCTCCTCGTCGTTCGCAGGCATTTCCTTTCGTGAGCGCCTGTAGAGGATCTCCACATCCTTGAAGCCGAGACGCAGACAACTCCTGGCGCAGTCGATGGCCACGTTCCCGCCGCCGATGATGACAACCTTCTTTTTGGGCTCAATTTTTTTCCCGAGGCTCAGGTCGCGAAGGAACTCGGCCCCCTGCACGAAGTCCTCGCAGGCCGCCTCCTCTCCCTCGCAGCCGATCTTCGTCCCCACGTGGGCGCCCACACCAAGGAAGACGGCCCTGAAACCCTGCCGCTTGAGATCCTCGAGATCTAATTTATTGACTCTGTGGTTATATTCAATGTTGACACCCAGGTTGCGGATGAGATCGATCTCGTGATTGATGACGTCCTTCGGGAGGCGGTAGTCGGGAATGCCCACGGCGGCCATCCCCCCGCCCTCGGGAAGGGCTTCAAATATCGTGACCCCGTAACCCATGCGCCGGAGGTGATAGGCCGTGGCGAGACCCGCTGGGCCGGCGCCGATGACGGCCACTTTGTCAGCCTTTTCCTTCGCCGGTGTGCCGAGGGCGCTTCCGCCCTGGTCCCGGTCATAATCCGCCGCTGCCCGCTTCAAAAGCCTGATCGCAAGTGTCTCATCGATGTCATTCCTCACACAGGCCGCCTCGCAGGGATGGGTGCAGGCACGGCCTATCACACCCGGCAGGATGCACCTCTCGCGGATCAGGTTGAGGGAATCGACGAACTTGTTGTTCCGGATGAGTTCGATGTAACCCGGTATGTCAAGGCTCGCCGGACAGGCGGCCACACAGGGCGCTGTGACGGCCGAGGCATAGGACTTCTTCTCCAGTTTCTTCCGGCCTGCCGCCAGGGCCTGGAACTCATCACCGAAAAACCGTATGGCATCCAGGACCGGGACCAGCGCGGAGGCCCTGCCGAAGTTGCACTTGCTGAGTTCGGAGACACCCTTGATGACGCGCTCCATCTCGGCCAGGTCAGCCTTCTTCCCTTTCCCCGCCGCCATGTTTTCCATCATGTCGATCATCTTGTCGATGCCGATCTGGCAAACGGAGCACTCCCCGCAGGAGAGCTTCCTCGCTTCCCGGAGGTAGGCCAGGGCAAGGGAAGGGATATCCGCCTTTGCGTCGGTGACCACCAGGCCGTTCCATCCCATGAGGGCCGCTACCTGGTGTCCGTTGAGCTTTGTCGGCACGCCTGCACCGGCGTCTTTCCTTGCTGCGGCCTTGCGGTTGTCCAACACCCTGCCATCCCAGCTGCTGAATAATACGTCGCTCATTCCTGACACATCCTGTCTTTTTGTTTTTTGCCCCGTTATTCCTCGTCCCAGCCCTTCAGGCCACTCACCTTGTCCATCAGCTTCTTGATTTCGTAATCCACCTTCTTCTGCACCATCTTGATATCGTCGGCCGACAGGTGCCTGAAACGTCCCTGGTGCTTCAGGTAATCCTCGACGGGTCTTCGCTTCCTGGGCATCTCAATGGTGAGCCGGTATTTACCGTTTTCCACCTCGTAGAGGGGAAAGACTCCCGTTTCGACGACGAGCTTGCCGAGCTTGATCGTGATCTCGGAGGAACAGCGCCAGCCCGTGGGACACATGGAAAAAACATGGAGATAGGAAGGACCCTTGACCGCCTTTGCCTTTTTCACCTTGTTCACGAGATCGATGGGATAGCTCGGGCAGGCCGTCGCCACGTAGGGTACCCCGTGGGCGACCATGATCTCTGGCACGTTCTTCTTCCCGGTCCTCTGTCCCTTGATCTCCTTGCCGGCCGGGGAGGTGGTCGTGGCCGCCATGAAAGGAGTCTCCGAGGATCGTTGGATGCCCGTGTTCATGTAAGCCTCGTTGTCCAGGCAAACGAACATGAGATCGTGGCCCCGCTCCATGGCCCCGGATAGGGCCTGGAGGCCGATGTCGGCCGTCCCGCCATCGCCCGCGATGGCCACGGACTTGACGTCGCGATCGGGAATCCTGCCTTTGCGCCTGAGGGCCTTAAGGGCCGCTTCAACACCGGAACCGACAGCGGCGGCATTTTCAAAGGCCACATGGATATAGGGTACCTCCCAGGCCGTCTGGGGATAGGCCGAGGAGATAATCTCCATGCAGCCCGTGGCGTTGGATATGACCACATCATCGCCGAGGGCCTTGAGGATGATCCGCAGTGCGAGCACTTCGCCGCAGCCCTGGCAGGCACGGTGCCCGGGACTGAAATATTCCTTCCGGTCGATCAACTTCGGCGCAAATATCTCAAAGTTCTGTACAAGCGTCATTATTCTCTCACCCCGTAAAATTCAAAAGTGTCTTCTTTCTTCTTCACCGCCTTTTTAGTCATGGCGATGAAATCATCGACAGTGACGTCGCGGCCCCCGAGACCCATGATGTAATTCACGACCTTCGGCCGGCTCATGTCCTGGTACAGATAGGATTTGATGTCCGTCGCCACGGGACCGCCCGCGCCACCAAAGGAGACGGCCCGGTCCATGACGATCAGGGTCTTCGCCCCCCTGATGGCAGCCCGCAGCTCCTCTATCGGCAAAGGTCTCCAGAGCCTCATTTTCACGAGCCCGACAGAGGCACCTTTTTCCCTCATCTCGTCGACGGCGACCGATGCCGTCTCACCCATGGAACCCATGGTGAGGATCAGGGTCTTGGCACCTTTTGCCTTGTAGGTTTCCACCGGCTTGTAGTGACGGCCGAACATCTTTCCCCATTCCTTCCAGATCTTCACAATGGTCTTTTTCGAATTCCGCAGCGCCGTCTCCTTCACCTTCATTGACTCCGCGAAGATGTCGGGCATGTTGAAGCATCCCATGGAGATGGGGTTGTCCGGGTGCAGCGCGACGAAGGGTCCCCTCGGGGGCAGGAATCTGTTGACCTGCGCCTGGCTAGGGAACTCCAGCGGTTCAATCATGTGCGTGAGCTGGAAGCCGTCGATGTTGAGGACGATGGGGAGCATCACGTCCGGATGCTCGGCAATCTTGAAGGACTGGATCGTCATGTCGATGACTTCCTGCCCGTTTTCGGCAAACATGCAGATCCAGCCGCAGTCGCGCTGGGGCATGATGTCCGTGTGGTCGTTCCATATGTTGAGCGGCCCGGAAATGGCGCGGTTGGCGTTGCCCATGACGACGGGAAGCCTCATGGCCGAAATGATCGGGAGGATCTCGTGCATCAGCATGAGCCCTTGGGAGCTCGTAGCTGTGTATACCCTGGCACCCGCCGCCGAGGCCCCCGCGCAGGCACTGATCGAGGAATGCTCCGACTCCACAGTGATGAACTCGGCATTGATGCGCCCGTCATGAACGATGTCGGCCATATGCTCCGCAATGTGGGACTGAGGTGTGATCGGATAAACGGCTGCCACATCGATGTTACAGAGGGCAACGGCCTCCGCCGCCGCGATCCCTACTTCCATTCCAACGCGTTTACCCATCTTACTCCTCCTCTTCCACCATCACGATGGCCTCGGGCCAGCACTCGTGGGCGCAGATCCCGCATCCTTTGCAGTAATCCAGGTTGGCCTTGAAGAACCCCTCGCTGTCCTCGGCAATGCACCCCTCAGGGCAGAAGATGTAACACAGCCCGCACTTGATGCATTTCTGGGTGTCCAGCACCGGGCGCTGGGCCCGCCAGCTGCCCGTGTGCAACGCGCTGGCATTGCCCGGGGTGAAAACCATGCAGCCCGGGTTTATCTCCTGCCATTTTTCAGGCCATTTCTTGCTCACTGCTTTTTTCTTCTTCATATAAAATCCTCTGTCTTGTTATGCGGCTTGCGCCGTTTTGACGCCATCGTAGGCCCGTTTAAGGGCCTTCATGTTCTTTATCGCCAGTCGTCCGAACCGCTCTTCCAGCGGGGCGTTGAGATCCTTGAGGACCAGGACACCTGTGGCCTTGAGCACAGCCCCGAGCATGGTCGTATTGGTAATGGGGACGCCAAGTTCCTCCCGCGCGATGTGCGTGGCGTCCACCGTGAAGAGCTTCCCCTTGTAATTCAGTGTTTTTCTGATCTCCGAGGCCGGCTTTGACGTGTTCACGACGAGAATGCCGCCGGGCTTCAGCCCGTCAGTGACGTTGACAAGACCCACCAGACTGGGGTCCAACACGACGACAACATCGGGGCGATAAATGCCGGAGCGGATCTTGATGGGTTTTTCGGATATCCGATTGAAGGCCATGACCGGGGCCCCCCTTCTTTCAGGGCCAAACGCTGGAAATCCTTGCGCATATTTTCCTGCCTCTATGGCCGCCATGGCAAGCATCTCCACTGAAGTGACCGCCCCCTGGCCACCCCTTCCATGCCACCTGATCTCGATCATTGCCTGTTCTCCATGATGGTTTTTTTGCACTGCAGAAATGAGGTCAGCGCTGATTTGAAAACATAGAGCGATTTCTTATATGAACTGCCTTTTTCTGTCAATAGCTATTTCAGAAAACTATTTCCCGTCCCTGAAGAGGTAAAGGGCCTTTTCATAGAGATCCCCCCCTTGGACGTCATTGACGACCACAAGGGGGAGATCCTCAACGGTGAGCCTCATGATGGCCTCGGGTCCCATTTCCCCGTAGGCCGCGACTTCGGCCCGCCGAACGCATTGAGCCATGAGGGCCGCGACACCGCCGATGGCGCCGAAATAAACAGCACCGTATTTCTTCATGGCCTCAATGACCCCGGCCGAGCGCTTTCCCTTGCCGATCATCCCCTTCAAACCCACCTCCAGGAGTTTCGGCGTGTAAGGGTCCATCCGCGAACTCGTCGTGGGACCCATGGAACCGATAATCCGCCCGGGCCTCGCCGGCGTGGGTGCCGCGTAAAAGATGGTTTCCCCGCGGATCGGGATGGGGATTTTTTTGCAACGCAATATCGTCTCGTAGAGCCGCCGGTGGGCCACATCCCTTGCCGTGTATACCTCGCCGCTTAAAAGGACCCTGTCGCCTGCCCTGAGCCCCCGGCAGACACGGTCATCGAGAGGTGTCTGAATGCTCTTTGGTTTCTTCATCTTAGATGACGGCCTCTTTGTGCCTCGCGGCGTGACACTGGATGTTTATGGCCACAGGGAGAGATGCGATGTGACAGGGTATCATCTCCACATGTACGGCAAGTGCGGTGGCTCTGCCGCCGTATCCCTGGGGACCGATGCCCAAGTTGTTTATCTCCTTCAGGGTTTCCGCCTCGAGTTTTGCCAGTCTTTTGTCCCGGCGGTTCCTCTGGCCGAGCGGTCTTAGGAGAGCCTTTTTGGCCAGAAGGGACGCCTGTTCGATGGATCCCCCGATACCGACTCCGACAATCGTGGGCGGACAGGGGTTGGGGCCCGCTTTCCTGACCTTGTCCACGATGAGCTTCCTGATCCCATCGACGCCTGCGGTGGGAAGCAGCATGGTCACGGAACTCATGTTTTCACTGCCGCCGCCTTTGGGCATTGCCACGATCCTGATGCGGTTCCCGGGGACGAACTCCGTGTGTATGACGGCGGGGGTATTGTCTTGCGTGTTCACACGGCTTAGCGGGTCGCAGAGTGATTTGCGCAGGTGACCTTTCCGGTAGGCCCGCCGCACACCTTCCTGAACGGCATCATAGAGATTCCCGCCGGTCACATGAACATCCTGGCCTATCTCAAGGAAAAGGACGGCCATGCCGGTATCCTGGCAGAGCGGCAGGCATTCTTCCCGTGCGACGCGAGCATTTTCGATGATGCGCTCCATGGCAAACCGCGCCAGCTCGGATTTCTCGGCGGAAGCCGCTTTCTTGAGCGCCCCGAGCACGTCTTTGCCGAGATCCGTACTCGCCTCGAGAAAAAGTCTCTCGACCGTATCCCGGATGGTCTTACAGGATATTTTTCGAAGGGATGACATGTGGGAAATTCCTCGGAACTATTCCTTGAAGAAAGATGTGAACAGGGAGGGCTTCAGGGTTTCTATTTTTTCGCTTTATCCTCCATGTTTCTCCGGAATTCTATGGCCTTAGCGAGGGTCATCTTGTCCGTGTACTTGAGATCCCCGCCCACGGGAACACCCAGGGCGATCCGTGTTACCGTGATGCCCTTTTCTTTCAGGAGCTTCGTGATCAGAAGTGCCGTGGACTCGCCCTGAACGCTGGGATTGGTCGCGACGATGACCTCTCTGACGCCGTCAGCGGATATCCTGCCCATGAACTCCTTGAGGCGCAACTGCTCGGGACCAACGCCATCGAGGGGTGAAAGGGCCCCGTGGAGGACGTGGTACCTCCCGTTAAAGGCGCCGCTATCTTCGACGGCGATCAGGGCATCGGGATCCTCAACAACGCAGATGGTTTCCTTCTCCCGGCCCGGGTCTTTGCATATTTCACAGAGGTCCCCTTCGGCGAGATTGAAACAGCTGCGGCAGAGCCGGATCCTGCTCTTCACCTCCAGGATGCTCTCGGCAAGCTTTTTCGCATCCTCTTCGGAAGCCCGCAGGATGAACGTGGCAAGCCGGGTGGCCGTCTTCTCACCGATCCCGGGCAGTTTGGTGAGCTCCGCGATCAGGCGCCGGATAGGAAGTGCGTAACCCGTCATGCAAGCCCCTTTACATCAAACCGGGAATCCGAAGACCGCCCGTGAGTTTTGACATCTCTCCGGAGACCATCTCCTGGGCCCTGCGGATGCCCTCATTGACGGCGGCCACAACAAGGTCCTGAAGCATTTCCACATCCTCGGGATTGACGACGTCCTTTTCAATGCGAAGCGCTACAAGCTCAAACTTGCCGTTCACAATGGCGGTAATCATCCCGCCGCCGGCCGCGGCCTCCACGGTCTTCGCGGCGAGCTCCTCCTGGAGACGGGCCATCTTCTCCTGCAGCTGCTGAGCCTGCTTCATAATCTTTCCGATATCCTTCATGGAAGGCTGTAACCTCCTTAAGTATGATTGTTCCTCACGATCACCTCACGAACCTCCGCACCCTCGAAAACATCCATGACCTTCTGCAGGATGGGGTGGTTCAGGGCTTCCCGCCTGACTTCGCCTGCCCGGTTGTTCGGTGTGCCGGTGTTTCCGGTCTCGTGGTCTCCCGTCCCCGGATTTCCCGTCTTCAGCGACTCGATTTTCACAGTGACTTCTTCCTGGAAGAATTCCCTGGCGATCTCCGCCAGACGGTCCCGCTGATCTTTTTCCTTGAAATGCTCGAGGAAGAGATACCCTTCGGGGAAGCCGATTCTGAGTGTGCGATTCTCATATCCCAGAAAATGCCCCGGCTCAATCTTGGACCAGAGGGGATAACTCTTCTTCTTGACGAAACCCTTGACGGATTCCCAGAGGTCATCCCCTGAAACCGGCCTGGTCTCTTCCGCGGGGGCCGGATCCATTGCAGGTCCCCTCGCGATGGGCACTTTCTCGCGCGAAGGGGCCGCTTCCCGGCGGGATGGCAGCGGGCGCTCGCCTTTATTCTGCGAAAGTCTTCTCTCCAGGTCCTCCATCTTTGAGAGAATCTCATCCACCGGGATCATCGGCTGGAGATGAGCCATCCGGACCAGTGTGAACTCGAGGTTCAGGCGCGGGTCGAGGCTCCTTCTCACGGCTTCCTCTTCCTCCAGGAGGATATCCAGGAGTCTCTGAAGAGTATCCCCGGATCTTTTCTCTGCCTGCATCTTCAACCGCGAAATGTCATCGGGGAGAAGGTCCATCACGCTGCGGTCCGCCGCGGTGATCTTGACCAGGAGAAGGTTCCGGAAATGGTTGAGGAGCATGCCATAAAATACCTTCATGTCCAGCCCGGCGAAATAGGCCTCTTCGATGATACGCAGACACGCACCTGCATCCCTGGCCAGAACGGCCTCGGAGAGGTTGAAGAGGAAACGCCGGTCGGCGGTGCCGAGAAGTTCCTCGACGTCGCTGTCCCCGATCTCGGTCCCGGCATAGGAGATGGCCTGATCAAAGATGCTCTGCGCATCCCTCATGCTCCCCTCGCTAGCCTCCGCAATCAGGGCGAGCCCGCCGTCACTGACCTTGATGCCTTCCGACGAGGCGATCTGCCGGAGGTTGTCCGTAATGTGCCTGAGGGACAGCCGCCTGAAATCGAATCGCTGGCAGCGGGAGAGAATAGTCGCCGGAACCTTGTGCGTTTCCGTCGTGGCAAAAACAAAGATGACGTGAGCCGGCGGCTCCTCGAGGGTCTTCAACAGGGCATTGAAGGCCTCCTTGGTCAGCATGTGGACCTCATCGATGATGTAAACCTTGTATCGCGATGCGGCCGGCGCAAATTTCACATTTTCCCGCAGCTCCCTGATTTCATCGATACCCCGGTTTGAGGCGCCGTCGATCTCGTTGACATCCATCGACGTACCTTCGGTGATCTCGCGGCAATTCGCGCATACGTTGCAGGGGGTCTCGATCGGTCCTTTTTCGCAGTTCAGCGCCTTGGCGAGGATACGGGCGACGGAAGTCTTTCCGACACCCCGGGGCCCGCTGAAGAGGTAAGCGTGGGCCACCCGGCCAAGCCGGATGGCGTTCTTCAGCGTTTTGATCACAGGTTCCTGCCCTAGAACATCCTCGAATACCTGCGGTCTCCATTTACGGGCGAGGACAAGATATTCCATTGAGACTTATTTCACTCCCCGGAGAATTTTCCGGCCCCACTTTGATGAAAAAGGTGATAGCCAGGATTCCCGTAGCACACATCGGTTATTGCTACCGCTGCTTCCTTCCGGACCTGACGGGGTTCACAATCCTCTGTCGCACGGGTCCCGGCTATCATATCCTGAGATGACATATGGCGGAGAGAGGGGGATTCGAACCCCCGGTGCACCTTTTGGGGCGCACACACGATTTCCAGTCGTGCCCATTCGGCCTCTCTGGCATCTCTCCCTGGCACTCACCTTGCCGGATGAGGATCGCTATTCACAATAATGGCGGAGAGAGGGGGATTCGAACCCCCGTGAGGGCTTTTGGCCCTCAAACCGATTTCGAGTCGGTCCCGTTATGACCACTTCGGTATCTCTCCGTCAATCATTTTTTTAACCTCTTTTCCTGAAAAAATCTACTCAAAAGTTCGGCGCAAACGCTTGCTAAAACGCCTGTTTTCACCTCTACCGTATGGTTAAGCCTTCGGTCATCAAGAATCCGGTAAAGGGAGGCCACACCTCCATTTTTCGGGTCGGTGACACCGTAGACGAGCCTCGAAATCCGGGCATGAACGATAGCCCCGACACACATGATGCAGGGCTCGACAGTGACATAGAGGGTCGTCCCCGTGAGGCGATAATTGCCGAGCCTTCCCGCGGCCTCGCGAAGCACAAGAATTTCGGCGTGGGCCGAGGGGTCCTGGAGGGCGATAGGGCTGTTGTGAGCCCGTGCGAGGATGTCTTGGTCAAGAACGATAACGGCACCCACGGGGATTTCGCCTTTCCGGATGGCCGCTTCCGCTTCTTCGAGGGCGATCGTCATGAATGTCTCGTCTCGGTCCACAGTGTCCTCGATTTTCAATCGCACGGATCTGACATTTCAGGGGCATGATAATTGCTAAACTCTATACTGCAATGTCTCCGCTGAAGTCAAATGAGGCGGGCGGGCCGTCTCCGGGCCTCCAGCGATATGCGCTTGATTTCCTGCCGAGCCATCGTTTATATAGCGTCTTGAACCGGGAGCGCTATCGGATATGATTCCTACCAGAATGATGACCCTTTTCATCCTGCTTTCCCTGGCCGGTCACATGACCGTTCTTTCGGCCGCCGGATTCATCGGGCTTTATTCCGGGCCGCCCGAAGACATCTTCCAGGTGGAACTCACAGCACGGGCATCCGAAGACCAACAGAGCAAAAAAGCGCTCCCGAGAGACCCCCAAAAGACTCCGGGGTTCTCCGGGCTCGAACGTTACCGGGGTGAAGATACGGTCGATCTCGGCAGTTCGAGCAGAAAGTACATGGATTACCTGAACCGCCTGAGGAAACAGATCGAAGGTCAGTGGGAGTACCCGCCCGAGGCGTACGCGAAAAAGCAAACAGGCACAGCCGTTCTTCAATTTTCGATCGCCAGAGATGGAAGCCTTTTGAACTCCCTCATCCTTTCGTCCTCGGGCTTTGAAGATCTTGACAGTGGAGCCCTTGCCGTCGTCAAGACTGCGGCCCCCTACGCCCCCCTGCCGGAAAATTTCAACCTCTCCAAGCTCCACATCGTCGCCCGATTCCAGTACGATATTTTTTAACAGGGTCGATAAAGCCGGTCAGCCTCTTCTCCCCCCCCCCGGGTGAACCCCGCGATACCGTTTGGTGGCCATCATGAAGGAATCGGGCAGGGCTTTCCCAGGCGCCGATCCCCGCCTTCGGAGCATCAGGTTGTACTCATGAAACACACATGATATGTGAGAGGCAGGAGTTGTGGAGGATAACAATGGTGACGGAAGACGAAAGCCTTCGATACGCAAGAGACGTGGTGGCAGTGGACCCCATGGCCACCTTCCTAGGAATCCAGCTCAAGGAGGTCCGGCGTGCCTACGCTCGACTTTCTCTCGATATCCGGCCGGAATATCTCAATGCATTAGGCAGGGCGCACGGCATGATTGTATCGGCCCTTGTCGACCAGGCCGCAGCGGTGGCGGCGAACTCGACGGAACACCGAGCCCTCATCGTGGAGATCAAGGTCAATTTCCTCGACGCCGTGTCCCCGGGGGACACCGTAACGGCCGAGGCTAAGGCCATTGACACCAGGAAAAGCCTGAGCCTCTGGCAGGTCGATGTGCACGATTCCTCAGGGAAGCTTGTTGCCACGGGCCAGGCCGTGGGTTATCACCGGCCGTAAAGAAAATGAACGGGAGACCTCCTTGAGAAATCCGTCGAGGCGGTTCAGGCGGCTTTCTCCCGATCGTCCCTGCCTGTGACACAATAGAGGCCTTCTCCCAGAAGGGCCGGCTTGAAACAACGGTTATCAGAAACGCAGGCGGCCTGCCTTCGGTCTCCTTCCTGCCACCGCCGGACGAGGCCGGGTTCGCGAATGAAGGGGCGGCTCATGGAGATGTAGTCGGCAACACCTTTTCTCACGAGATCATCGGCAACCTCAAAGGATCGGATTCCACCCACGAGGATCAAAGGGACCTTGAGCTTCGCCTTAAAGGCCTCCGCTGCATCCTTGAAATAGGCTTCGTCACGTGTCGTTTCGATGCCGCGCCGGGAAGGGCTGAGTTCCCCCGAAAGGAGCGTTCCACCGCTCAGCTCGATGGCGTCGAGCCCGGCATCCTGGAGGATGAGCGCCGTCTCGAGCGAGGCCTCCAGGTCAAGCCCGCCCTGAATGAAGTCCCGGGAGTTGAGCTTGACGAGGACGGGGTAATCGTCCCCCGCGGTTTTCCTGATTTCCCGCTGAACATCCACCAAAATCCTTGCCCGCCTCGGCACGTTTCCACCGTAAGCATCCTGCCTCCTGTTAAAAAAGGGGGACAGGAACTGGCTCAAGAGGTATCCATGGGCGGCATGGATCTGCACACCATCAAAGCCCGCCGCGCGAGCACGTGCGGCCGCTTTCCCGTATGCCTCGACCAGTTCATGAATATCCTCAACGGTCATTTCCGAGGCCCGCTGGGATCGCGAGATTTCCTCGACGATGGACGGACCGACCGGTTGAAGTCCAGTCAACTTTTTGCTGGAAAGCAGCCCTCCATGGGCAAGCTGGAGGACGATCCTTCCGTCAAGCCGGTGTACGGCGTCTGTCATATGCCTGAGGCCTGGAAGAAAAGCGTCACTGGAAACACCCAGCTGGCGGGTCGCCGCTTGACCCTCGGGGCGGACAAAGGTGTGACCCGTGATGATGAGACCCACACCCCCGGCGGCCAAGCCGCACATCAGATCCACGAGCTGCGGTGTGCAGGCCCCCTCCTCCGAGGCCATGCCTTCCCACGTGGCGGAACGAACGAAACGGTTTGCAATCTTCATCTCCCTGATCTCTGTTTTTTCAAATAGCCTGGTCACGGCGATCCTCCTTGAAGACCCCTGAGAAGCTAAACACGTCCTCGTAAAAAAACCGGGTTGACAATCCCCGATGGCCCATATATGGCAAAAAAGTGTTTTTTCTTCAACATATTCTATGAGGAAAGGCTTCAGCCGGGGTCAGCAGATACATGGTGATGTCACAACGCACTTTCATGAAAAGAAAAAGCCGGCCGGTTCGAAAAGGCTACACGAAGCCCACCCTCGCCCTGATGGCCCTGTGTTTCTTTGCCCTGACCACGTCACCAGGAAAATCAACCGCCGCGGTCTATAACGACGATATCGGGAGAACCGTTCAGATCCCCTCTCATCCCCGGAGAATTGTATCGCTTGCACCGAGCATAACGGAAACCCTTTTTGCCCTGGGTCTTGACCGGGAGATTGTCGGTGTGACGGATTTTTGCAACTACCCCGAGGCAGCGCTCTCCAAACCGAAAGTGGGAAGCTTCATCAGCCTCTCTGCCGAGAAAATCGTCTCCCTGAGCCCGGACCTGATCCTGGCCACAGCAGATGGCAACCGGAAGGAATCCGTTGATCAGCTGGCGAGACTTGGGCTGCCGGTATACACGGTCAGCCCGTCAAATCTGACCGAGACATTTCGGATGATTTTCACGATCGGCAGGATGACGGGAAGAGAGAAGGAAGCCCATTCACTGGTCCATCAGCTCCAGCAAAGGGTCCGCCATGTAACAGCCGTCACGGAGCGTCTGCAGCGCCCGAAGGTCTTTTTCCAGGTCGGCCTTGATTCCCTTATCACGGTCGGTCGTGACACCTTTCTGAATGAACTGATCACGCTCGCGGGCGGCACAAACATTTCCGGTGAGGAAACCGTCCGCTATCCCCGTTACAGCATCGAGAGGGTCATCACGGCGGTACCGGACATTGTGATCGTCACGTCCATGAAGGGCGAGGGAAGCTTTGAACAGGTGAAAAAGAACTGGTCGCGTTGGTCCTCCCTGCCAGCGGTACGAAATGGGAGGATCTACCTGATGGAAACGGATCTGGTCTTCCGCCCCTCACCGAGAATTGTGGACGGTCTCGAGGAGCTCACGAGGCTCATCCACCCCGAAATCCGGGACAAACTGAGGTCCAGGCCATAAAAAAGGGGCCGGATTCAAGGCCCCTTTTCCAACCGGATGGAAATCCCCTTAATCACGAGACCATTTGGATGATTCGACGTACTGCACGATCTTGTCGGCGAGCGTCCTCACGGTCTGCTCGAACTTGGACATATCTTTCTCCAGAAGCGTCATCCGGAAACCCATCAGGGGTGTGAAGAAGGAGGTGAGCGGGACAACGCAGATGCCCGTGGACCCGAGCAGGTAATAGACGAAGCGTTTGTCCAGCTCGATCCTCTCACTGCAGATCTTTTCGATGAATTGACGGATGTTGTTGTGCTCGATGGGAAGTGTCTGCTTATCGTTGAGGACTGCTTCGTTGAAAACAATAGACATGTAGAAAGCGCCGTTAGTGCGGTTCACAACGACGTAGGGCACGTCCTTCAGGATGTTGTATGCGACGTTGGAGAGTTTCTCGTACGTGCGGAGCCTGTGGTTCAAGTACTTTTCGTACTCCGGATGAGACATGAGTCTCGGGATCGAGACCTGAGGCAGGGTTGTCGAGCAGACTTCGGCCATCTTCTGGCTCAGAATGGCCTGGATGTAATGGGCAAAGGCTTCGTCCTTCTGCCCGTTGTACACTTCGATCCACCCGCACCGGGCTCCGGGCCAGGGGAACTCTTTCGAAATCCCTTTCATGCTGATCGCGGGTACATCCTCGACGATGTCTGAAAGGTGTACGGTCAACTGCCCATTGTAGACCATGTTGATGTAGATCTCATCGAAAACGAGAAAAAGGTCATTTTCCCTGGCGATCTTTACGATACGCCTCAGCGTCTCCTCGGGATAGACAAACCCCGTGGGGTTGTCGGGATTGATTACGAGGATACCCACGATTGCTTTGTGGCTCTTAACCTTGAGTTCGAGTTCGTTCATGTCCGGATGCCACCTGTGATAGGGGTTCATCCGGTACGTGTTCGGCGGGAATGATGCGTGATGGACTTCGGCAAGGAAGTGGGTCGAGTAGGTCGGCTCGGGAAGGATGATCCTGGCGTCAACCCGGATGACGCCGTAAGCCCTGGCAATCGCGTCGCCCAGACCGTTAAAGAAGATAATGTCATCGGGCGTGATTTGTGTCTTTCCCCTTCGGTTGACCCGCTCCGCGATAAACTCGCGCGTGGCGTCATGCCCCTGCGTCGGGGAATAGGCGTAGTTGATATCCTCCTTCAGAAGATCGAACAGGACTTCTTTCATCCAATCGGGGATTTTTTCCCCTTTGTGCACGGGATCACCGATGTTCTCCCAGGTGACCTCCATGCCACAGGCCTTGAGCCGGTTGGCGACGCCCACGATGTTTCTGATCTCGTAGGTGAGGCCCTCTCCTCTCTTTGCGATGTCGAATCTCATGGAATGCCTCTCCGCTTTGTTGATGTACTTAAAATCAATGCAATATTTCTACATCTTTAATATAATTGAAAAAAAATATCTATATTTTTTTAAGTTCCCCCCACACACTTTATCGCGCTCGGAAAGAGGTTTACTCAGATTTCCTGCGCACATTCATATTGAAATAAGACGGGGTTTATAGTACCGTCTGACCACCGTATTACCGGTAACGGCCCGGGGGGCGAACAAACGTTTTATTAATTCCATCCTATTGATATTAAAAGATTATCTGCTCAGGCGCCCCTGTCGTGAACATCAACCCTGAAGCGCCCTTCTTTTCAGGAGATGGCTATGAAAAAAACCCCTCTCTATGAACATCACCAGAAGTTGAAGGCGACCATGATCGAGTTTGGCGGCTGGTGCATGCCCGTACAATACACCGCCGTCATCGAGGAGCACAGAGCGACGAGATCCGCAGCGGGAATCTTTGACATCTGCCATATGGGCGAAATCGAGATTCGAGGGACAGGCGCTCAGGATTATTTACAGAGTATCATGAGCCGTAACCTCGAGAGGCAGGAAATCGGCCAGATGAAGCTGAGCGTCATGCTGAACACCCGTGGCGGCATCCTGGACGACCTGACGGTGTACAAACTCGGCGCAGAGCACTACATGGTGGTGACCAATGCCGTCACCAAGGACGGCGATTTCGAGTGGCTCCGTAGGGCACAGGAAGAAAAGGGGTACTCCGGCATCACCCTACGGGACATCAGCGATGCCACCGGCAAGATCGATTTGCAGGGACCGAATTCACAAGCCATCCTTCAGAAGGTCACCCAGGGAAATCTTGCCCCGCTCAAATTCTACCATGCCATGAGCACGGAGGTGCTGGGCATTTCTTCCATCGTTTCCCGGAGCGGGTACACGGGGGAAGACGGTTTTGAGATATACGCCGACAGCCGCCGGATGGGTGAGATTTTCGACGCTCTCCTGAGCGTTGGGACGCCCATGGGATTGAAACCGGTCGGCCTGGGTGCCCGGGACACCCTCCGCATCGAATCGGGCATGATGCTCTACGGCCACGAAATGGATGAGACGATCACGCCCTTTGAAGTGGTCTACGGCTGGCTCGTCGATCTCAACAAGGAATTCACCGGCTGCGAGGCCTTGAGAAAACAGAAGGAAGAAGGGGTAAAGAAAAAGCTCATTGGATTCGAGATGACCGACCGGGGGATCGCTAGGCACGGATACAGGGTTTTCGGCAACGGCCGGGAAATCGGCACTGTCACCTCGGGAACCTTTGCACCCACTCTCGGTAAGGCCATCGGCCTTGCATTCGTAGACAGGGCCCATGAAAGGCCCGGGGCAAAAATCGAAATTGAAATTCGCGGCCAGAAAGCAAAGGCGAGGGTGACCCCCCTGCCGTTCTATAGAAGATCGAAGGCGCAGAACAAAAGTTGAATCCCACCGGAAAGGAGCAGGAGATGGCCAAGCCCAACCCAACAGACAGAAAGTACACGAAAGAGCACGAGTGGGCTCTCGATCAGGGAAACAATGTGGTGGTCATGGGAATCACCGATCACGCCCAGGAACTTCTGACGGACATCGTGTACGTGGAGTTGCCGAAGGTCGGAAAGAAGATCAGGCAGATGGAGACCGTTGCCGTTGTGGAGTCGGTCAAATCGGTTTCCGATGTCTACTCGCCTGTGAGCGGCGAGGTCATCGAAGTCAACCAGCGGCTCGAAAATGAACCGGAGTTGATCAACAAAGATGCCTTCGGCGAGGGATGGATTGCCAGGATCAGGATGGACCAGCCTGCGGAACTGCATAACCTGATGGAGGCATCGGTTTACGAGGCCATGATCAAGGAAACGGCTCATTAAAAAGGTAAAGCCGTCTCGCTGTCATACCGAGTTTCACCCTGAACAGACCTTATATCTTCGAAGAGAAAGGAGCCTTCCATGGACTATGTGCCCCATACAGCCGAAGACCAGAGGGCGATGATGAAGACCGTGGGGATCCAATCCCTCGAGGAGCTATTTGCGGATATCCCGACCCGTTACAGACTCAGACGGCTCCTCGAGCTTCCGCCTGCACAGTCGGAGGCGGAGGTTTTCGACTTCATGAAGGGCATGGGCGATGAGAACGTCCCTCCTAGGATCACCCTGATGGGAGCCGGTTCGTATCATCATTATATTCCCGCCGTTGTCGGGCATGTGATCTCCCGGTCGGAATTCTACACAGCCTACACACCCTACCAGGCTGAAATCAGTCAGGGCATCCTGCAGGCCATCTACGAGTACCAGACAATGGTTGCAAAGCTCACCGGCACGCAGGTGGCGAATGCCTCCATGTACGACGGGGCCACGGCCATGGCGGAGGCGGCCGTGCTCTCGGCGAAGATCCTCAATCGGGGGAAAATCGTCGTGGTGAAATCGGTTCACCCTGAATATCGCCAGGTGGTGAAGACGTACGCCTGGGCAAACGGATACGAGGTCGTCGAGACGGGCTACGGGAAATCGGGGCAGATCGACGCGGAGGCACTGCGGGCGGCGATTGACGAAAATACGGCGGCCGTTCTCATTCAGAGCCCGAATTTCTTCGGTGTCATTGAAGATCCCGGCGCCGTCGAGAAAGCGGTGCACGAGAAGGGCTCCTATCTCGTCTGCGGATTCACGGAGGCGACCTCGCTGGGTATCCTGAAACCCGCCGGTGAGGCGGGCGCCGACTTCGTGGTCGGAGAGGGTCAGAGCTTCGGAAACCCCATGAACTACGGCGGACCCTATCTCGGTATTTTTGCGAGCACCGGCCAGTTCCTCCGCAAGATTCCAGGAAGGCTCGCAGGCGCAACGGTGGACAAGGAAAAGCAGCGCGGCTTCGTGCTGACGCTTCAGACAAGAGAGCAGCACATTCGCCGGGAAAAGGCGACCTCCAACATCTGTTCCAACGAGGCCCTCTGCGCCCTGGCTGCGAGTGTTTACCTGGCGTGTCTCGGTAAAAACCTGAAGCGGCTTGCGGAACTCAACATCCAGAAGGCAAGGTACCTGCGTGAGAGGCTCCTGACGCTTAAAGGATGGGAGCCGGCCTTCCCGGGGCCTGTTTATAACGAATTCGTCCTGCGGTGTCCCGACCCCGGCCGCGTCAATGAAAATCTTCAATCGGCGGGCATTCTCGGGGGATACGATGTGGGAAGGCATTTCCCGGAACTGAAGGATGGGCTGCTCTTTTGTGCGACGGAGATGCTGAAGAAAGACGATATCGATGACGTGGTTTCTATTTTGGCCTGAGCGATGCCATCATTGAAATGTCAAACGAGGGTAAACATCCGAGGAGGACTCTATGGAATTGATCTATGAGAAAAGCCGACCGGGCCGAAGGGCCTGCAGCCTGCCTGTCTGCGACGTCCCGGAGATCCCCGTCGAACAACTCATCGACAGATCCCTCCTGCGGGAAGACGTGGATCTTCCCGAGGTCGCCGAAATCGATCTTGTCCGCCACTACACGGGGCTGTCGAGGAGGAACTTTGGTGTCGACATCGGCTTCTACCCCCTGGGTTCCTGCACGATGAAATACAACCCGAAGATCAACGAGGAGGTGGCAAGGCTGCCGGGATTCACGGCGTTGCACCCCTACGCACCGGAAATTTTCGCCCAGGGAAACCTGGAGCTCATGTATGAGCTTCGAAAGTATCTGAGCGAGATCTTTGGTATGGCGGATTTCACTTTGCAGCCGGCCGCAGGCGCCCACGGTGAGCTCACAGGGGTGATGATTATCAAGAAGTATTTCGAAAAGAAAGGTCAGAAGCGCTCAAAGGTTTTGATTCCGGACACGGCCCACGGGACGAACCCTGCGTCGGTCGCCCTCTGTGGTTTCCAGGTTGTGACGGTTCATTCAAATGCTGAGGGCGGTGTCGACCTCGAAGGGCTTCGGGGGCTGATGACAGAGGATGTGGCGGGACTTATGCTGACGAACCCGAATACGCTGGGGCTTTTCGAAAGAAACATCGAAGAGGTTTCAAATATCGTCCATGGGAAGGGAGGACTTCTCTACTGCGACGGCGCCAACGCAAACGCCTTCCTGGGGATTACACGCCCGGGGGACCTCGGGTTCGACATCATCCACCTCAACCTCCACAAGACCTTCTCAACCCCCCATGGATGCGGCGGGCCGGGTGCCGGCCCTCTTGGCGTGAGCCGGGATCTTGTCCCCTACCTTCCCGTACCGCGCGTGATCCAGAAGGGAAGGCGGTACGCCTGGGATGGGAACTACCCGGACAGCATCGGCCGGGTGAGATCCTTTTTCGGAAATTTCAATGTGATGGTAAAGGCCTACACGTACATCCGTTCCCTCGGGCCTGAAGGATTGAAAAGGGCAAGTGAAAACGCCGTTCTGAACGCAAACTATATCAAGGAGCGCCTGAGGTCCTATTACCAGCTTCCCTACGACCGGATCTGCATGCACGAGTGCGTCTTTTCAGGGGAGAGACAGGTCAAGGAAAGCGGCGTTCATACGACGGACATTGCCAAGCGCCTCCTCGATTACGGGTTCCACCCCCCGACAATCTATTTCCCCCTCATCGTCCGGGAAGCCATCATGATCGAACCGAACGAAACGGAAAGCAGGGAAACGCTGGATGCCTTCTGCGACGCCATGATTGCCATCGCGAAGGAAGCCAGGGAAAATCCGGAGCTGCTCAAGTCGGCGCCTCACACGACACCCGTGAAGCGTCTCGACGACGTCCTGGCAGCCCGGAAGCCCGACGTTTGCTGGTCTATCGATTGCATGTGATGGCAACACCACGCTGTGTAATAATCATAACAAATCTGTAACACGGAAGATCGACATGAAGAACTTTATGAGCATGACCAAGAAGCAGCTCCTCGAGCAGCTCTGGTCCACGGAACCCAGAATAAAGCAAATCATCAAAAATTCCAAGCATGTAGAGGAGGCCCGGCACCTCATATTCGATTATATGAACCGGCTCGACAGGGACCTCTACAACATGAAATCCGACACCTATTTTGTGAACCTAAACATCATTGAAAAAAGGAACGCAAAGGAATGCATCCGCGTTCTCATGAACACGATGCGATCGGAGAATGAATATCTCACGAAGTCTTCCCCCCTGGAAGCTTTGTACGATATCGTACACGAAAAAGAAAATGCCCTCGATGCCGTCACGGAGGCCTTCCTTTGCGAGTACCTTGCACTGTTCCTCGGTATCACGGGTAAAGCGGGAAAACACGTCCAGAGCAGAGAGCTCTTCATGCACGCAGACGGCAGGGAGGCGGCTCTCGTCCGATCCGACCAGCTCGATGAGTACGCCTCCTACATCAGGAAATTCCTCCGGCGTTACAAAACGGGATTAGACCGAAGTGTCTTAAAGGAAAGAAAAGCCCTCAAAGAGGACATTCTGAAATTTTTCGGCGGAAACGAACAAAATTGGAAAGACTATCGATGGCACCTCAAGCACACCATCAAGGACATCAAGACGCTGACGGCCCTTGTAAAGCTTGACAAGAACGAAATGGCGGGGCTCCGCTGCGCCGATGCGGAGACCATCCCCTTCTCGATCACGCCTTACTATCTCTCCCTATTTCACAAGAAGGGCGCGGCTTCATACGACCGACAGATCCGCGCCCAGGTGCTGCCCGGTAACCGCTATTGCGAGAGTGTTACCGCAAGCAGGGAAAAGGGGTTCGACATGGATTTCATGGGCGAGAGGTCGACGAGCCCCATCGACGGCATCACACGGCGATACCCCGAAATCCTCATTCTCAAGCCCTACAACGCCTGCCCGCAGATCTGCGTGTACTGTCAGCGGAACTGGGAGATCAAGACGATGGATGAGGATGTGATGATGAGCCGGAAGAAAATCCGGGAGGCCATCGCCTGGATAGACGCCCACGAAAGCATCACGGAGGTTTTGATCACGGGGGGCGACCCGCTGACGCTCGACAACAGATACCTGGACGGGTTGATCGGCGAGGTGGCGAAGATCAAGCACGTGGAACGGATCCGGATCGGCACCCGCGTGATTGTCACGCTCCCCTTCAGAATCGACGACGGATTCATTGAGGTTCTCAAGAAACATCATGAATGGGGGAGGCGGGAAATCGCTGTCGTGACGCACTTCGAACACGCAGCCGAGGTGACCCCCGATGCCGTGGAGGCGATCAGGAAGCTCAAAAACGCCGGGATCAATGTGTACAACCAGCAGGTGTTTACCTATTACAACAGCCGAAAATTTGAAACGGCTCTCCTGCGCAAGACCATCAAGGTTTCAGGTATTGATCCCTACTACACCTTCAGCACCAAGGGCAAGGAGGAGACCGTCGACTTCCGTGTCCCTATTGCAAGGATTGAGCAGGAACGAAGAGAGGAAGCACGTCTGCTTCCCGGTCTTGTCCGGACGGACGAACCGGTTTTCAACGTACCGAAACTCGGAAAGTCGAACCTACGGGCGTGGCAGGACCACGAGGTCATCATGATCCTGCCCGACGGCAGCAGGTGTTACCGTTTCTATTCCTGGGAGGTGAGGATCCTCACGGCCCTCGATTATCTGTACATTGACGTCCCCATTTACGACTACCTCAAGAGGCTGAACGCGGACGGCGAGAACATTAACGATTACAGTTCCATCTGGTATTATTTCTAAAAAATAGGTGTCAGGCACCGGGCTTAAGGCATCAGGAATAATTTTTCTCTTCTATATTTTTACTGCCTTGTGTCCGTAGCCCGACGCTTGGAGCCTGGTTCATGCCCAAACCCCCTTGGCTTAAAGTTAAGATCCCATCCACCGGCGAGTATCGCCAGGTCAGGGATACGCTTCGTCACTTCGGGCTTCACACAGTTTGCGAGGAAGCAAGATGTCCGAATGTTGCAGAGTGTTTTCATGGAGGGACGGCAACTTTTTTGATCCTCGGGAAGGTCTGCAGCCGTCATTGCAGGTACTGCAACGTGGCGCATGGAGAACCCCTCAGTGTTGATGAAGAGGAACCGGAACGCCTTGTCAGAGCGGCAAAAGAAATGCGGCTCAAGTATGTGGTCATTACATCCGTCACCAGAGATGATTTACCCGACGGTGGGGCCGAAATATTCGCCGAATGTGTGGAACTTCTGCGCCGGCACCTTCCGCAAAGCCGGGTGGAGGTTTTAATCCCTGATTTTCGAGGCAGCCAGGATGCGCTGAATCGGGTCATTGAATCAGGACCGGACGTGATCAATCACAATATGGAGGTGGTGCGGCCCCTATTTCACGCCCTCAGGCCGGAAGGGGATTACATGCTTTCACTTCATCTTCTCAGTCAGATCAAGAAGAGCAAAAAAGGCATCCGGAGCAAATCCGGATTCATGGTTGGTTATGGTGAAAAACTAAATGATATTAATGAGTTAATTGATAACCTGGCTGCGGTCGAATGCGATTTTCTCACCATAGGCCAGTACCTGCAGCCGACTCGGGATCATTGGCCCGTCAAGCGTTATTACTCACCGGAGGAATTCGGGGAGTTCGGAAAATGGGCTCTTGAAAAGGGTTTCAAGAGGGTCGAATCGGGACCCCTTGTCCGGAGCTCCTACCATGCCGCCCTTTCTTTTGAGGCAGGCATCCTAAAAGATTAACGGACATAGATGGGATTAGAGAAGATCCAGGGCCGGTATTTCAGGTGGTGTTTCAGATAGACCTCAACTCGGTACACACCCTTCTCGTCGACACCCATCCACAGGCTTTCCGTAACTTCCTCTCTCACGACCTCGCCGTCTTTGATGACGCGGACCTTCGCCTCCCTGGGGGGATGGACGCTCATTATGGCCATCTCATCGAGGAAGAATTCATCGCCCATGGTGGCGATCTCCGTCTCATCCATGATGATAAATCTAAAGTCCTTGGCTTGCTGAAAATACTCGAGGGCAACATAGGCACGACCACGCTTCAATGCATGGATGATCAAGCGACGATCCAGCTTATCATTGTTGAAAAAGGGCGTTTCCGTTTGAACATGGGTTGTTACGAAGCGCAAGGCCCTGCGGAAGGGAAAGATCTCGAATTGAATACCGAGTATCTTTCTCACCGTATCATGATTGTCCAGCTCGCCGATACCCACGACCTTCCTGTACCTGTTGAGCTCATCCCAGCGTGTCAGAGTGATTTGCTTGGGCCCTTTGAGCACGTGGGCAGGGAAAAAATACCCAAAAAAAGCGCTCACGTATCCTTTTACCTGGCTCTGCCAGTCTGTCATGAAATCCCATATGCCGATGCCGGTATAGTCTTTAGCCCCCCAGTCGAGCCAGGGGTGTTGTTTCACGTGAAACCTTAAAGCCCCCTCATGGTCGGGATGGGCGATAAAACCAATCCCACCCCTGCCTCGAACCCAGTCAATATAAAACTGCGGTTTGATCTCGAGGTCCTCGTCATAAGGAAAGACCCAGGGTATATCGCAGACGATGAGAGGCTCGTCGATACCGAAGGCAATGTAATGGTTATAGCGCGGCGTAACCTCCACGCCGATAATGACGAGGACATTGTTATACCACTTCTCAAGGCCGTCGTATCTGGCCTGAAGCCAGTTGTGATCCGTAAACATCAGAAAATCAACATTGTTTTGTCTTGCCGCTTCGACGATCCGATCAATGGCTATACGTCCGTCATATGAATAATCAGAATGCATGTGAATGGCCCCGGTATAATCGTATAGTTTGAGGATGAATTGTTCCCCTTTCTCCCGAAGCCTCGATTTCATCAACTCTTCTCGTACGAACACTGTTATTGACTTCTTTCCGCGTCAGGCACCTCGTACCTTCCGCGATGTTAGAACAAGCTCTTCTCGCTCTCCTCGACGAGCCTTTCGATTTCTCTTTTAAGAGATTCCGGCAATCCTACCATTTCAACCCTGAGAAACCCTCTTACAATGAGCGCCGTCGCCTCCCTCTCACTCAGTCCCCTTGCCATCAGATACTCGATCTCCTCCTGTGATATCTTGCCTAAGGCTGCCTCGTGGGACATTTCAACGCCGGCAACACGGCCGTCCAGTTCAGGGATGGCCCTGATGGATCCTTCATCCGAAAGCATCAACCCACTGCACTCCAGGTGTGCCTTCACGTCCGTCTTCTCCCCGATAAGGATTCCTCTTGCAATTATGTTACCGCCCTTTGATATCGTTCTTGAAAGAATCTCCGCTTTGGCTCCTCGCGCCTCCAGGACAACTCGTCCCCCGATATCAAGTTCCGACCCCTTTGTCGCAACCAGGATGCTGTTCAGCCTCGTCACGGCATTCTCGCCCCTGAGTCTCACCGATGGGAACATCTGAATGGACCTTGCCGGCTTCATGCAAATGAAATTCGAGTTGTATGTAGCACCTTCTTCGACCCACACTGCCGTTCTTGGCCTGACAACCACTTCCTCCCCCCAGTTGTGGACCATCGTGAAGGTCACCTTAGCTCCCTTTTTGATATAGAATTCTGAGATCCCGATGTGGAGCCCGCGTTTTATTTTCGGTGCCGTTGTGCAACCGGTGATCACATGAAGTTCCGATCCCTCTTCGGCTATCAGAATATTATGTACATTCTGTGCCAGACCTTCCTCTCCGATGTAGAGGCAGGCCTGGACGGGAAATTTCGCTTTGATACCTTCCTCGACTCGAATGAAATAACCGTTGTTGAAAAAAAGTTCCGCATTTGCCGTGTATTTATCAGTAATTACATCTATGGCTTTCCACCAGTACTCCTTCAGTCCATCGTACTTCCGGAGAGCCTCCGCCGAGGACATCACCTCAACTCCCATCTGAAAGGCTGAACAATTCACAGCCGAGTGATCCATCTGGAGAAAGTTTCCAGACCGCAGACCGCCCGAGGCGATGATACCCACTTCCGCCATGAATTTTTTCTGTTCTTCCGAGAGACTATTCAACTTCGCGTCGTACGCGTGGGGCGCTGCATTCTTGTTGAAACTCGAAAGATCGATATCCGGTCCGTATGCAGCCTTTTTGCCTTGCGCAGACTCAGCCCTCTTCTTCACTTCTGACATCTGGCACAAACCTCGTAACCCGATTTTTGAATGGTCGCAAACATCTCCCGGGGATTGCCTTCACACCGCATTCGCCCGTCCAGAAGAAGATGTCCCCTGTCCGCTTCCACATAGTTCAGTATGAGCCCGGTATGGGTGATAACCAGTCCGGCATTCACACGGAGTCTGCGCAGGCTCTTCTGAAGCAATTTTTTAATTGCTCTGCCGATCATCGCAATATTTTCGAGATCCACCCCTGATTCAGGCTCATCCAAAAGTATCAGATCCGGGTTTTGGGTCATGAGCTGTAAAAGTTCAGATTTCTTAATTTCCCCCCCCGAAAAACCGCGATTGATCTCCCGGTCGAGAAAAGCAGTCAATTCAAGGCTTTCAGCGGCCTCCGTAACTGACTTCTCGTCCGAGTTGAATATGGCAATTAAATCAATTGTCTTAACACCTTTGATTGTTGGAGGCCTCTGGAAAGACATCCCCATTCCTCTTTTCGCTCTTTCGTTAATCGGAAAATTGGTGATGTCCTCGCCCTTGAAAAAAATGCTCCCCTCCGTCACCTTGTATCCTGAAAAGCCCATGATGGTCATGAGAAGGCTTGTCTTTCCCGAACCGTTTTTACCGAAGAGCACATGGGTCTCCCCTTGATCAATCTGCAGATTGACCCCTTTCAAAATCTCCTTACCTGCCACCTCGACCGTTAGCTCCCTGATATCGAGAAGCATCGTAATCCTCCTCATGTATTCAATGTCTGCAAGCAAATCTTCTCGCCGGCATACCTCCACGCACTCTATCTATCAATACGAGCCGCCACTTTTTGTTCTCCTCATCCGCCCGAGAGGACAGGTCATACACAACGGGTCTTTTTTACAGAATTGCTTCCCCGTATTGACTAAAAGCGCGTGATATTGATTGTATAGAGGCACATCGACGGGCAAACGGTCTGTGATAAATCTTTGAATTTCCTCATACCCCACCATCCCGTTTATCAATCCGTGTCTTGAAAAAATTCTACGCGTGTATTGATCAATAACGAACACGGGTTTCCGGCCCGCATAAAGTAAAATGCTGTCTGCCGTCTCCTCACCTATACCATTGACTCTCAATAGCTTTTTCCTCAGAGTCCTCCAATCCTCCCTGAACATATCTGCGACACAGCCATCGTATTCGTCGAAGAGGAACTCAAGCCATTTCTTGAGGCGCCTTGTCTTTACCCTGTAATAACCCGAGGGCTTGATCAGGGCCTCGATCCGCTCTTTCCTCGCCCTGTATAGGTTTTCCGGAACGAGGCATTTTTCTCTCTTGAGGTTCTGAATGGCCTTTTCAACGTTTGTCCAGCTTGTGTTTTGTGTCAGAATGGCCCCGACGATGACCTCGAAAGGCCCTTCAGCCGGCCACCACTGCAAATCACCAAAGTGACCATCGAGTAGTCTGTATATTGCCAGGACCTTCTTCTTTGAACTCATTACGATAGGCAAACAAATGTTTCCGGCATTTACTCCGCTTTGTTCATGCTGGTCACCTAATAAATCTTTGTCCAATGGGGAGGCCAAGACCTGGGAAGGACCAAATAAGGAATATGCACCGTGCCTTTCCCGTTTTTGCAATCACGGCGCAAAATTCAGAAACCGCATCTAAGTAATTAATAATATTATCTATTTTTAAATTTTGCCCTGCGGTTTCTTTTGGCAGACGCACTTTGTTGTTTCTAAGAAATATCCGTGTTTCCGGCGCCAGGGAAAAACGTCTCTGACGGGCTCTCCCCGCTCAATCCCTTCCTAATGCCCCGTACTAGTCCTTCCTAATGCCCCGTACTAGTCCTTCCTGATGGCCACGTAATAGGTCCCTCTACCTCTTTTGATGAGAAGTAGAATTCGGTCCTCCGTCGTTTTCTTAGCGATCTCCCTCTGGTAATCCCTTATATTATTGATCCTCACCTTGTTTATCTGGAGTATGACGTCCTGGGGCTGAATACCTGCATCTTCGGCGGCGCTTCCTTCCTTGACCTGTGTGACGAAAACGCCCGTCGGTGCAGGCATTCCGAGTCTTCTCGCGATTTCCGGTGTGACCTCCTGTACAGTCATCCCGTAATTTTCCTTCGTGTCCTTTCGGGCGGAAGCAAGCTCCTTGCTTTCCTCGCGCTCGGCCACGTTGACCTGAAATTCTTTGGATGCGCCATCTCTCAATATCTTGACATTCACCTTCTTGCCCACCGGGACCATCGCAACAATCCTTAGCAATTCATGGGTGTCGCGAACGTCCTTCCCATCAACTTGCTTGATGATGTCACCCTGCTTGATACCGGCCTTGTCCGCAGGGTCTCCCTCGAAGACCTCTGTCACGAGCGCACCCGATTGTTCTTTGAGCTTGAGACCCTTCGCGATATCGTCGGTGATGTCCTGAACGGAAACGCCGAGCCAGCCCCGTGTGACCTTACCTTTCGCCTTGAGATCATTGATGATTTCTTTCGCCATGTTGACGGGAATGGCAAACCCGATCCCCTGCCCGTGCGCCACGATGGCCGTATTTATTCCCACGACCTCACCTGCCAGGTTGATGAGAGGACCTCCGCTGTTTCCCGGGTTGATGGATGCATCTGTTTGAATGAAATTATCATAGGGTCCCGCGCCGATCACCCTTCCTTTCGCACTCACGATCCCCACGGTGACCGTGTGATCGAGCCCGAAGGGGTTGCCTATGGCCACAACCCAGTCCCCAACGCGGAGCTTGTCGGAATCCCCGAGTTTCGCCGTGGGAAGGCTTCCCTCGGGATTGATCTTGATGAGGGCAATGTCGGTTCGCGAATCTCTTCCCCTGACGGTCGCGTCGTATTCCTTGCCGTTTGAAAGCTTCACCTTTATTTTTTCCGCCTTCTCGACGACGTGATTGTTCGTAAAGATGTACCCGTCCGGGCTGATGATAAAGCCGGACCCGAGGCTTCTCTGCTTGAGTTCCCGCTCCGGCATCTCTTCAAAGAACCGCCTGAAGAATTCATCCTCTCCGAAGAAGCGTTCGAAGGGATGGGCATTCCCCTGGGGTGATCGCGATCTACCCTCCATCTTGAAAGTCTTGGTTGTGCTGATATTGACGACGACGGGGCTCAGCTTCTCCGCAAGATCGGCAAAAGAAAATGGCGCTGACCCGCTGACAGGGAATAGGGCCTTTGCGCTGGATGCTGCCGGCGAAACGGCTGTGCTGTCGGATCCCGCCAGGCCCATGCTGGGCCCCACGGAAAAACGAAGGACACCTGCCACGGAAATGGCGAAGAATCCAATTAGCAAAATCATCAGAACCATGAAAAAAGGCTGCCGGTACTTAAAATCCATTTTCATAAACATCCTCCATCAAACGTCATCGCCCGGAAGGGCAATCTATGCTCGAGATATGACAACCGCCCTTATTTATTAGCATATCTCTGAATAAAACACCAATCTTTCTTCATCTTCCCGCCTTCTTTCTCTCCGTTTACCTCTTACCTCACTGAGGTTTTCTTTTCGATGTAACATGCCGTATCATCGGTTAGGGTTCTCTGACGACCGGGTTGGTCAACTCTCCTATACCTTCGATGACGATGGAGATGACATCTCCCTCCCGCAGAAAGACAGAAGGTTTCCGTGTGAAACCCACACCGTCAGGCGTCCCCGTCATGATGACCGTCCCGGGGAGCAACGTCATGGAGCGGCTCAAGTCGCTTATCACCGACGCCACATCGAAGATCATGTAGGATGTTTCTGAATCCTGCATGGTCTTTCCGTTCAGGATCGCTCTTATGCGAAGCCTGTTCGGGTCCGTGATTTCATCCTTCGTAACCATGCAGGGTCCGAGGGGACAGAAGGTATCAAAGCTTTTCCCTCGGGCCCATTGGTTTCGCTGTTTCCTGACCTGCCAGTCCCGGGCGCTCACATCGTTGGCGCAGGTATAACCGAAAACATAGTCGAGCGCTTTTTCCTTAGAAACGTTCTTGGCCGTCTTTCCGATGACAACGGCAAGTTCCGCCTCATAATCCACCTCATCCGGCCCCGCCTTCGGAAGCACGATCGGCTCCCCGGGACCTATCACGCTGTTCGTTCCCTTCAAGAACAAAATGGGGGTGTCTGGATAGGAGGCGTTGAACTCATCGGCGTGGCTGCGGTAATTGAGCCCGAGGGCCAGCACATTCGGCGGATCCAGCGGCGCCAGGATTTTCATGACCTCGGCATTTTTTCTCGTCACCCTGATCTTTCCGAGAATATCACCCTCCACAACCCTCGCCGAACGTGGGGTTTCGGGTTCATAGAGCCCCATCTGCACACGGTTCTCACCTGAGACAAAGCGCACCAGCTTCATTGTTTTCCTCCCTCTTTCCAGAGTATCAGACTCTTCTTTTATCAATTCTCGAAAGGGCCGTCACCCAAATTCTGCTTGCCAAAGCAAGAAAAAAACGGATAAAAGGTACGATTATAATGATTTCTCAGAAGCATCCCTAAAAGGGGGATCAACGATTTCAGAGCCCGTACGTTCTTGTGATCAGGAAATCTTCTTTTCTCGAGGAAGCCGTCACCATGATTTCACAGACTAAAGGGATCTTATGGAAATCCGCAATGGCCCTTTCCTTTGTCATGCTCTCTTTCATGATCGCCCCCTTGGGCTTCGCGCTCACACTCGAGGAAGCCATTTCGTTGTCCCTCAAAAACCTGCCAGCCTACCAGGCGGTGCTTAAAAGGGTCCAGTCTTCGGAAGCGCTTTACAAGGCCTCCTACGGTCCCTATCTTCCGAGCGTCGACGTGGGCGGGTCCCAGCAGTGGCATGACACGTCGACGAGCAACTATGACGTAACAAACGGCGATGCTTCGGTTTCGCTCACTCTCTTCGACGGGTTCAGAAGAGAGGCAAACCGAAACATCGCTAAATACAACCTGGGCACGGATCAGGAAGAGCTGCGGAAAAGCCGTCTCCAGGTCGATTTCGATGTCAAAGTGAGCTTCTACACGGCGGTCGCCACACGAGAAATCTTTGACCATCGAAAGAAGCAGCTCGAAAATGCCAAAACCGATTTCGATGTTGCCGAAGGGCGCCACAGGTTCGGGGTGGCCAAGCTCTCCGACGTCTTACAGGCATCCGTCAGGCTGGAACAGGCGAAATTCAATCTCATCCAGGCAGAGGGAAACGTCATCAAGGCCCTTTCAGAACTCTCCTCCCTCATCGGGAAACGCTTCGATGAACCTTATGAGGTCGAAGGGACGCTGGAGGCACCGAAGACGGCTCCCGAAGAAAAGGTGCTCGCGGATCTCGTCCTGCAGAGGCCCGAAATCAGGCAGTTCGAGTATGCGGTCAAGAGGGCCGAGAGCACAAGGACCCTGTCCTACAGTCCCTTTTACCCCACGATTTCCGCCAGTGCCGTCTATTCAAGAACGGGTGAGACGGACACCGCATATTCCTTTCAGGACCGTGCCGCCCTTCTGACCGCTTCGTGGAATATCTTCGAACTCGGCAAATTCTACCGGGCAAAATCCGCGATAATTGATGTCGGCATCTCGGAGGACAACCTGAGAGAAACAGAGAGGCAGCTCCTGCTGGATCTCAGGAGAAACTACGAGAACTTTCTGACAGCCGCGAAAAACGTCGACGTGGCGGACACACAGCTGAAACAGGCCCAGCAGAACTACGACCAGGCCTTCGGTGAATACAAGATCGGCAAAGGGGATATCCTTTCCGTCGTGGTTGCCGAGGGGCTGCTGCAGACCGCCCGCGAGCAGAGCACCACGTCGAGGCTGAACCTCATTTTATCCCGGGCTCTCCTGGAGCGGAATGCAGGCCTTGAAAGTCTGGAAAACGTAAAGGCTCCCGTCAGGCCCTAGTATAACCTTCAGGGGATCGCCCATGCGAAAAAAGATCTTCATTGCCTTTATACTGGCCATCGTCCTCGTCGCCGGTGGCTTTCTGGTCTACAAAAAGTTCTTCTCCCGGCAGGACACCCAGGTCCTCGAAACTGGAAAAGTGGAACGGGGAAATATCAGGGGGGTCCTTGTCGAGACGGGGATCATCAAGTCGCAGGTGGGTGCCGTCGTGAAGATCGGCACCCGGGCCACGGGTACCATCAAACAGATGAAGGTCAAGGTGGGTGATCGTGTCAAGGCCGGCGATTTGGTCGCTCTCATCGATGACCGGGAGATCCTCCAGCAGATCGCCCAACAGCAGGCTTCCCTCGTATCAGCCAGAAACACCCTGGCCCAGAACGAAATGACCTACCCGGAGCGGATCCGGGAGGCAAAGGCCAATCACGAGTATGCCACAGCCAACGTCAAGCGCGAGCGGGAACTTCTGAAACACGATTACACTACGAAGGATGCCGTGGACAAGGCGGAAAGCCAGTACGAAGCCACGGGTGCCGTTCTTAAGCGCCTCCAGGACGAGTACAGAACACAACTAAACATCTCCCAATCCAGCATCGAGGAGATCCAGGCACAGCTTCGCCAGCAGCAGATCAGGCTTTCCTACACGAAAATATTCTCCCCCATCAACGGGGTCGTCTCGGATGTCACGGCCCAGGAAGGGGAAACCATCGTCGCCGGTCTCCAGGTTGCCAACCTCGTGACCGTCCTCGACCCCACGAAGCTCGAGATGTGGATCTACGTGGACGAGACGGACATCGGGAAAGCCGCCGTCGGTCAGGACGTGGAATTCTATGTCGACACCTTTCCGGCTAAGACCTTCAAGGGCAAGGTCGAGAAGATCTATCCCCAGCCCGTCGTCAAGGAAAACATTGTCTACTATCTCTCCACCATGAAGGTCTCCCCAGAAGACGCCGAGCTGCTGAGGCCGGAGATGACGACCCACGTGCGGATTATCACAGAGGAGAAAGCGAATATCCTGACGGCGCCGAATGCCGCTATCAAGTTCGAACGGGGAAAGCAGGTTGCCTACCGCGTCACAGGAAAGAACAAGGTCGAAAAGCTGGGAATCAAAATCGGCATTCGAGGCGAGGACAAAACCGAGATCCTCTCCGGGGCAAACGAAGGTGACGTGCTCGCAACAAAGATTGTCCTTCCGGTGACGGCCGACACGCAGGCCCCGCAGAAGGGGGCTTCCAAGTAATGGCTTCCCCCGTATGCGTCATGGAGAATATCACCAAGACCTTTCACATGGGCGAACAGGACCTTCACGTCCTCAAGGGGATCAACCTCACGATCCGGCAGGGCGAATTCACGGCCATCATGGGAACCTCCGGTTCCGGGAAATCAACCTTGATGAACCTCCTGGGGTGTCTCGACGTGCCCACATCGGGGCGCTACGTACTGACCGGCCGTGACGTGACACAGCTCAACGACGATGAGCTTTCCGAGTTGCGCAACGAGCATATCGGCTTCGTCTTCCAGAGCTTCTATCTTCTGCCCTACGCGACGGTTCTTGAAAACGTGCTCCTGCCCACCCTCTACAGAGAGAAGCGAAAAGACCGCGCGCGGGACCGGGCCGTCGAGCTTCTGAAGATCATCGGCCTCGAAGACCGGATGAACTTCCGGCCGACACAGCTCTCCGGTGGGGAACAGCAACGCGTTGCCATCTGCCGCGCGCTCATCAACGACCCGGAACTCCTCCTCGCCGACGAGCCGACGGGTCAGCTCGACAGCCACACGGCCACGGAGATCATGAACGTGCTGACGCAGATGAACCAGCGTGGCAAGACCGTCGTCGTCATCACCCACGACGCTGACATCGCCTCCTTCGCCCGTCGTCTCATCCACATCCGTGACGGGGTGATAACGGAATAACCGGCAAAATGCAAAAGGCTTATGGCAAATGGCCATAAGGTGTTCTTGTTTTATTGCACCCTTAGCCTTTAGCCCTGCACCTTAAGCCTGCTTTTATGGAACGCCTCACCTTACTTCTGATCCAATCCTTCGAGGCCGTGAAGGCCTTCAAGCTCAGGACCTTTTTCTGCCTCGTGAGCGTCGCCCTCGGCATCGCGGCCATCACGATCATCGTGGCTGCCACGGAAGGGGCTTACAAGAAAGCCTTCGACATCGTGGCCAGTTTCGGCCCCGATTCCGTCATGGTCATGAGCGGGAGCGAGGAAGCCCGCGCCATCGGCCAGAGAGATAAAACGATTACCCTGGACGACGTGGAAGCCGTTCGCCAGGCCTTCCCCACGGCCTATGTCGTCGTCCCCTCGACATGGGTGGGTAGTACCATCGTCTCCTACAAAGGAAACCGATATCAGAGCCTCGTCGTGGGTTCTTCGAGCGACTTCAGCCGAGCCTGGACATGGCCCGTTGTGGAGGGCTCCGACTTCACGGACGACGACATCCGGCGTTACGCCAACGTGGGGCTCATCGGCCAGGAGGTCGCCCGGGAGCTCTTCGGTAATGAAAGCCCCGTGGGCAAGTTCATCCAGGTGCGAAACCTCCCGGTCCAGATCGTCGGAGTCCTCCAGGAGCGAGGCACAACGGCCGGAGGCGGCAGCCTCGACAACCGCATCATCCTTCCTTACACGACGGTGATGAAAAAAATCCAGAACGAACCGCGGTACGTCGTTGCCATGCGCCTACGCTTCACCGACCTCGAGAACCTGGACATCCGCGTCGAGGAGCTGAAGCGGCTGCTCCGCTACCTTCATCGGATCCCCGATGGGCAACCCGAGGACTTTCGAATCTTCACCTCCAAGGACATCGTCAATTTCCTCGTGGCCCTTACGGGGTCGCTTGTCGTCTTCATCGGGATCGTGGGCGTCATCTCCCTCATCGTCGCCGGCTTCGTCCTGGCAAATCTGTTTTTGCTCTCCGTGAAGGAACGGGTCAAGGAAATCGGGATCCGCCGCTCCGTGGGAGCACGCAAAAAGGACATCATGATACAGTTTCTGACGGAAGCCGTGATTATAACGACGGCCGGCGGGGTTGTCGGCTTCATCCTCGGCGTCATCTCAGCGCAGTTGCTTACGTACGTGGCGGAGTTTCCTGTTTACTTTTCCTGGAAGGCCTTTGCCATCGGCCTCGTATTGTCATGGGCCGTCGGTATCGGATTCGGGCTGCATCCGGCAAGGCAGGCGGCGAGTCTGGAACCGATCGAGGCCATCCGAGGCTGAGCCCTTGCAGGGATGGAATCTTGGATCACCGGAATAGTGGGTCTATTCTTTTCTGTTCATCACCCATCATTCCACCACTCCATCACTCCATGATTTTACGGTGTTGATGAATGGATTTGAGACGGACTTTGCTCAATCTGAAAATCGCGCGCCGTTCGCTGGTGCAGTTCAAATGGCGCACCATGCTCGCCGTGCTGGGCGTCTTCTTCGGGACCTTTTCGCTCATCATCGTCTCCAATCTCTCGGGTTCACTGGCCGTCAAGACCGAACAGGACATCGACAGCATGGGGAAGGACCTGCTCATCGTCCGAAGCGGCATCGTGCGACGCGTGGGCGCGGGAATGCCCCTGATGAGTTCGGCGACAAACCTGACCCCGGAGGATGCCCGAGCCATCAAGGATTCCATCCCTTCGGTTTCCGACCTGTCTTCCACCGCTTACAAAACCCTTCCCGTCCGTTACGGGAACACGGTGCTGAAGGGGATCCTGGTGAACGGGGTGGAGCCGAATTTCCAGGACATCCGGAACTTTTATGCCCGGCAGGGAAACTTTATTACCGGGAAAGACAACGAGGATCGCGCCAAGGTTGCCGTCCTGGGCCGTACTGTCGTGGAGAAGCTCTTCGGCGATGAGGATCCCATCGGGAAGTACATCCTCATCTGGCGCGTGCCCTGCCAGGTCATCGGCATCATGGAAGAGAAGGGGACTGATGTGTCCGGCGCCGACCAGGACAGCCAGATCTTCGTCCCGCTGCAGATGTTCCTCAAGTCCATGGTCAACAAGACCAATGTCAACAACATCTACGTCCAGGTCACCCGGGGTGAACTCATCCCCGCGGCCAAGGCTGACATTGAAAATCTGCTGCGGAAACGCCACAAGATCGGGCCGGGGCAGAATGACGATTTCGGAGTCATCGACATGAAGGACGTTCTGGCGCTCAAGACGCAGGCCATGGATCTCATCACGGTCCTGGGGCGGATTGCCGCCGCAGCCTCCTTCGTCATCGGCGGCCTCGGCATCCTCTCCATCATGATTCTCATCGTCAACGAAAGAAAGGTGGAAATTGGTATTCGGCGGGCCGTGGGGTCCCGAAAGAGGGACATTACCCTGCAGTTCCTCATGGAGTCGTCTTTCATTTCCCTCACGGGGGGGATGGTGGGTGTTGTGGCCGGGTTGCTCCTGACCGTTCTCCTCTTTCAAATCCTGAAATACCCCTTCACGCTCTCCCTGATCGGGCTTTTTCTGTCCTTCGCGGCTTCCGTAGCCGTCGGCGTCATGGCCGGGATCTACCCGGCCAAGAAAGCCACTCTCATTGAACCGGTGGACATCATCAGAACCTGAGACTGGAAAATTAAGGCGTTTTGTGGATATAAATCTTCATGCCCGCTTGTGGGATACCTGGCGAGAGGAGAGGGGATGCATGGGAGAAATTAAAAGCACGCTCGACATCATCATGGAAAAGACGAAGGGGCTCAGCCTCTCAGCCGAGGAGAAAGAGGCCCTGAAGCGCGAAGAGATGACAAAAAAAATCAGGGGGTGGGTCCGGAGATTCCTGGACGACAAGGCAACCCTCGAGGATGTCAGGCGTGAACTCAAAGAGATCCTCAAGGATAAAATAGCCGGAAGCCTTCTTCGGGCGGAACTCGTCGCTTATCTTCACCCTGAAGGAGACAACGGGAAAGTCTTCCGGATGATGAGGGAACTCCTGAATCTCAGGACCGAACCGTTAGAAGAGAAGATAGACGCGTTTCTGAAGGGTCTTATTGTCATGCGGGTTGCGCGACTGAAAGACCGGGGGGAAAAGCTTGCCCGAAGCGGGATTTCCGGATCTGCCGTCCTTCCTAACGTCGCCGGAGACCCCGAGTGGGAGTCTTTTTACAAGAAGTCCCTCGAGGAATTCAGAGAGCACGCCCTGAACCTTACAGGTAGTTGAACCAGAAATCCTCGATCATCTTGAAATTGGCCATCACGCTCTCCCGCCCGGAGAGCATCTCCCCGTGACCTGGTAACAGGTACTCCACATCGAGTGCCGCAAGGCGCTTGATACTTTCCTTCAAAAGACTCCCGTCCCCACCCAGAAGGTCGGTCCTGCCGATACCCTGGCTGAAGACCACATCCCCGGTGAAGAGCGCCTTTTCCCGGGGCCAGTAAATGCAAAGGGATCCCGGGGAGTGTCCCGGCGTTAGAATGATCCGGAGGCTGACATTTCCGATGATAAGATCTCCCTCCCGGAGGAGGAAGTCCGGCTCGGGAACCTTGTAATGAAAGGCGTAGTTCTCCTTCGTGAAGTGGTATTCCTCCACGCCCATCCCGACGAGGGTCGGCGCTTTGAAGTTTGACGCCATCTCGAGGTGGTCGGGATGGCCGTGGGTGACCAGGACGACGTCGATCTGGTCCCTGGAGATCTTGTGCTTCGAGAGCCCCTGGCGTACATGGTCAAAAAAGTCGCGGTGTCCCGGGTCGATGAGGATGCGCTTTGAGCCCTCGATGAGGTAGGCGTTGCAGTTGTTTGCCCTGTTGTCTCGCCAGATAAAGGCGTAAAGCCCCTCGAAAACTTTCATTCCCTTCGTCTCTCTCCCCGAAGGTGCCGATCAGGCAGGCGCTTTCATGAGCTTAAGGATGTTTATGCTCGCGACTTTTTCGTAATCTGCATCCCTTAGCTTGAGTCTCTGGACCTTGGAGAGCTCACTCCCCGGGTAGCCGAAGGGGAAGTCGCTTCCGAAGAGAAGCCGGTTGCTTCCATAGCGCTTCAGGAAGATGTCCATCTCGTATGGTGTGGCCAAAGCCGTGTCGGCGAAAACCGTCTCGTCATCCCAGATCTTCGCCTGAAAAAGGGCCGTGAACCCCCCGTTCAATCCGCCCATGTGGGGAATGATCACCGTCGTGCGCCCATCGACCCGCCGGAGCATATAGAGCGTGTTCTCAAAAGATTCCTCGAGAACGACGGGAAGCTGCAGGCGATAGATTTCCTGAAGAAAATCTTCGCAGCGCGGATCATCGTAGTTATAGAGGGGTTCGTATTCGTGCCGGTGCCACTTCACCCCCCTGTAACCCTTTTTCAGTTCCTCCCGTCGGAAATCATTCCACACGAAATAATAGGCAAAGATGTCCTGATTCGTTTCCTGCAGCCGGAGCACGTATTCGTTGGCCCGCTGGCGCGTGGCGATCCAGGGCTGCGAGTCCTCGAAATGCTCGTCGTACCGATTGTAGATATCCTCGACAGGGGCATAGAGGCACGCGCCCTGGATATTGCCGCTTGCCAGATAGCGCCGGATAGTTTCAAAGGGGAGATCCGAGTTCTGAACGCCGCAGTGGATATGGGAGTCTATTACCTTCATGACCGGCCGTTTCTATCTGACAATCTTTTCCGTGGGTTCAGAGCTGCCCTTTCTCGTAGACCTTGATCACCCGCTCCAGATCCTGCGGGGTGTCGACCTCGATGGAGTCCTGAAGGGTTTCCACCACCTTGATCCGGTGGCCGTGTTCCATCGCCCTCAGTTGTTCGAGGGCCTCGAGACGTTCCAGAACGCCCTCTTCGAGTTTCGTGAAGGTCACGAGAAAAGACTTTCGGTATGCGTAGATCCCGTGGTGTTTGTAGTAGACGGGAGATCCCCCGGCATCCCGGCAGTAGGGGATGGGAGACCGGGAGAAATAAAGTGCGAAATGGTCGCGGTCAAAGACCACCTTCACCGCATTGGGATCGCGGATCTCCTTTTCTCTCCGGATCCGGTAGATGAGGGTGGAGAATTCAACGGATGGGTCATGGAGCAGCGGTTTCACCACCTCGTCGATCTGGGTGGGTTCAAAAAGAGGCTGATCCCCCTGTATGTTGACGACAATGTCCCTGTCGGCCATTGAAAGCTTCGATACCGCTTCGCCGATCCGGTCGGTCCCGGAGCGGTGAGCGGCAGAGGTCATGACGGCCTTCCCGCCGAAACGTACCACGGCATCGAAGATCCTTTTATGATCTGTGGCCACGACGACATCGGATACCGTGCCGCATTGCAGGACCCTCTCATAGACCCGCTGGATCATGGGCTTCCCGCAGATATCGGCCAGGGGTTTCCCTTCGAACCTCGAGGATGAATACCGCGCCGGAATGATACAGAAGACCCGCATGAATGAACCCCCCGCGGTGATCTAAAGGTAGGGATCTGTCGTTTTCAGATGATTGACGACGTAATCGTAGACCGCGTCCTCCAGGGAACGGAAGGTCACGAAGCACCCGGCGGATCGGAGCTTGTCTATCTTCGCTTCCGTGAAATACTGGTACTGGTCACGAATGGCTTCGGGCATCTCAATATAATCGATCTGTTTCTTCGTGCCCAGAGCGTCGAAAACGGCCTGTGTGAGATCGTTCCAGGTCCGCGCGCAGCCACTGCCGAGATTAAAGATGCCGCCCACCCCTCTATGCTGGAAGAACCACCAGAGGACCTCGACGCAATCCTTGATGTAAATAAAATCCCTTGCCTGCGCCCCGTCCCTGTAATCGGGCCGGTGGGACTTGAAGAGCCGGACCTTTCCCGTTTCGCTGATCTGGCCGTAGGATTTGTGCACCATGCTCCGCATGTCGTCCTTGTGGTATTCGTTCGGACCGAAGACATTGAAAAACTTGATCCCGGCGACTTTTCTCTCAAGCCGGTTGGCCAGGACCCAGAGATCGAAGAGCTGTTTCGAGTAGCCGTACATATTGATGGGGGCGAGACTTTTCGTCACCTCGTCATCATCGGAAAAGCCGCGCGACCCGTCACCATAGGTCGCCGCGCTGCTTGCATAGATGAAACGCACACCCTGCTTCAGCGACCACTGCGCGAGCTCGACACTGTAGTGATAGTTGTTCCGCATCAGGTAATTCGCATCCCTTTCCGTCGTGGACGAACAGGCCCCCATGTGGATCACGGCCTGAACGGGATGACGGAATCGTCCCGCCTGAATCGCTTCCAGAAATTCATCTTTGTGGACATAGTCCGTGAACCGACGCTTGACCAGGTTCTTCCACTTTTCCGTTGCATCGAGGCGGTCGACGATGAGGATGTGGTCGATCCCCTCCTCGTTGAGTTTCCAGACGAAGGCGCTTCCGATGAAGCCGGCGCCCCCGGTGACGATGATCAGGTCTTTTTTCCTGGATGCTTTCTTCATAAAGCCCTGGCCGCTTTCTCCACCCCGCGGGAAATCACATCGAGACGTTCCTTGGACATCCGGACCGAAATCGGCATCACCAGCGTCCTGCCGAGGATGTCCTCCGCCTGGGGGATGTCCTCCCTCCGGTACTCGATCTTGCCCTTGTAGCAGGGATCCGTGAAAGGATACTTTGTGGAGCTTGCCGTCGCCTGCGCAAGGAAATGCTCCCAGTTCGGCACGTAGTGCCACATGTTCTCCTTGTAATAAATCGTGTCCACGCCGTTTTCCGCCAGGACCTTCTGGAATTTCTTCGTCCGGGCGGTATCGGGCAGATTGAATGCAAGAAACGTGGCCGTGTCGCCGTCGGGATCGGGCATTTCACGGAATTTGATGCCCCGGACTCCCGCGAGGACCGCCCGGATCGCCGCCTTGTTTTTCCTCTGCTCGCTGATGACCCGGTTAAGTTTCGAAAGCTGGGCGAGCCCCAGGGCGCCCTGAATTTCATTCATCCGGTAGTTGAACCCGAGGATGAAACGGCCTTCGAGGGCCCGTGATATGTTGGGATTGTGATCGTGGCCGTGGTCGTGATACCAGTCGGCCCGCAGGTAAAGTTCCTTGCTGTCCGTGAGGATCATGCCCCCTTCGCCGGTCGTGATCGTCTTGTAGTAATCGAAACTGAAGATCCCCATCTCGCCGAAGGTCCCGAGCTTCTTTCCCTTGAAACTTCCGCCGCAGCCCTGAGCATTGTCCTCGAGAACCTTGAGTCCGTGTTTTTTCGCCACCTGCAGGATCCGGTCGATATGGGCCGGCGCGCCGCACATGTGAACGGGAATGATGGCCTTCGTGCAGTCGGTCACTCTGGATTCAGCCGAGCGGGGATCCAGATTGAGGGTCTCGTCTATATCAGCCATGATGGGGATAGCACCGACCTCGAGAACCGCCTCGTAGGTGGCAAGGAAGGTGAAGGCCGGCACGATGACCTCGTCACCCGGGCCGACATCCAGGGCCTTCAGGGCAACCTTGAGAGCCGCCGAACCCGATGTCACGCCCAAGGCATAGCCCGCGCCGCAGTAATTCGCGAAGGCCTCCTCAAAGGCCTGAGCCTTGTATATCCCTTTTCGCTCCTTGTCGAAGCCGTATCGCATCAGGACGCCTGTCTCCAACACGTCCATGACCTCTTTCTTCTCTTCTTTGCCGATCAATTCAGCACCAGCCATTTTTTCGCCTCCCTCTGGTTTACCAAATATAAAACAAGCGCTGCGGCTATTTCCGCGACAGCCTCGAACGTGCTTCGACCGTCAGCCGGGTCAATAGGCGGCCCGATAGATCTCGATGGCATCCTCAAAGTTAATCTTGCGCGGGTTATTCTCGAGGGGACGGACCACCGTCAGGGCGATCCTGGCCAACTCCGGGAAGTCCTCCTCGGGAATCCCCAGTTCCCGCAGGGTGGTAAAGATGCCGCAGTCTTCTATCAGGGATTCGACGGCGTCCACGGCGAGGTAGGCCGCCTCCCGCACGGGCAGGCCTTCTATGCTCTCCCCCATGATCTCCGCTATGACGGCAAACTTCTCCTGGGCCGACGGCACGTTGAAATCCATGACCCGCGGAAGCATGAGGGTGTTTGCCGTGCCGTGGGAAACACCGTACTTGCCGCCCAGGGGATAGGAGAGCGAGTGGGCTGCCCCCACGCCCGCATTGGCAAGCCCCAGGCCGGCGTAGAGACTGCCCAGGAGCATGTTTTCCCGAGCCTCGAGACTCCGGCCGTTGTGAACGCAGGTCCTCAGGTTTTCCGCGATCAACCGGATGGCCTCCAGGGACACCATCTCGCTCATGGGGCTCGCGTTGACCGACGTGTAGGACTCGATCGCATGGCAGAGGGCATCGACGCCCGTCGCCGCCGTCGGTTGCGGCGGAAGGGAGAGGGTCAGGGTTGGATCGAGGAGGGCCAGCGTGGGATACAGGTAGGGGCTGTTCATACCCTCCTTCTTGTTCAGGTTTTTGCGGAGAAAAACGGCCGTAAAGGTCACCTCGCTCCCGGTACCCGCCGTGGTCGGAACCATAATGGTGGGCAGTCCCGGCCCGGGGACCTTGTTGAGCCCGAGAAAATCAGCTGCCCGGCCCTTGTTCGGGAGAAGGGCCGCGATGGCCTTTGCGACGTCCATGGCGCTGCCACCGCCGATCCCGACGACGACATCACATTTGCCCCGGCGGGCGCTCTCCGTCCCTTCATCGGCCAGTTCCAGCAGGGGTTCCGGCTCCACCTTGTCGAAGAAAACGGCCTTGAGAGAATCCTTGGCAAGGACCGCCAGCGCGCGCTCACGGAAGCCGGACTTCGATAGATTCTTGTCGAGAACAATGAGCGGTCTTCGCCCGCCCAGTTCCTTCACGTGATCGGCAAGGCTTTCAAAGGAGGCGCACCCGAAAACGATTTTTTTTGCCCCCGTGAACGAAAAAGTCTTTTTCATCTGCCTTTTCCCTTGGTCTACCTGGAGGATGAAAGGTTTGTAAGCAACCGATGTATTCACACACACGCGGACCGGTTCATGTCCGTGCACTTTCCGCCGTTTCACGAACTAATAAGTTTTCCACCCCGAGAAAGTCAAGCTTTTTTGTCCTTTACGTACCAGTCGATCTGGCGGCAAAGTCCCCGGATCATCTTCACATCCCGGGAGCGAAGATCAACCCGCGAGAAAAAGCGCCGGACGTTCTGCATCCAGTACTCGGGGTTCTGGGGGTTGATGAACCCTATTCGAACAAAGAGATCCTTGATCTGGATGTACATTCCTTCCAGTTCCGCCGACATGGCCAGGCGCGGCTTGAACTGCTCGGGTACGGCCGTCGAGGCAAGCAAGATTTCGTAGCAGACGATCAGGACGGCGTGCGAGAGGTTCAGGGATCTGAGCTTCTCCGAGGTTGGGATGGCGATGAGGGCGCGACAGTAACGCAGTTCATCGTTCGTGAGGCCGATGTCCTCGGGGCCGAAGAGAATGGCCACCTTGTTCTTCTGCGAAACGTCCACAAGCGTTCTGGCGACCTCCCGTGGACTTCCGGAGGGCTGGCGCATGGAGCCGGTCCTGGAGGTGGTCCCCACAACGCAGTGAAAACCGCCGAGCGCCTTATCGAGGCTATCAACAAACCGGATCCGTTCAACGACATCGAGGGCCAGATGAGTCGACATCTGCCGGATCTTTTCCATATCGGGAGCCTCACGGGTCACAACGATGACATTCTCCATCCCCATGTTCTTCGCACAGCGGGCAACAGAACCGATGTTTCCCGCGTGTTTGGGTTTGTTGAGAACAAGGGTGATATTCTTTTTTCTGGCCTTGAGCGGTTCCATGTTTTTCATTGCCCTCCCGTATCGCCTCTGCTATTTATCCTCACAATCGTCCGTCGAGGAAATCCAGAATTGATGTCCCCTCCCGCAAAAGTAAAGGGCCTTGCAGAACTCCTTTCAGGCTCCTCCGGCCTCACCGGCCTCACGCCCGGGGATAAGGAAATTTCACTCCTGGAATCATACAGGAAGGAGATCCTTTTCTGGAACAACAAAATGAACCTGGTCTCCGTCAAGTCCCCTCTCGATATTCCGGTGAAACACTTCATCGATTCTCTAACGGCTGCTCCCTATCTCCCCCGGAAAGACGTCGCGGTGCTGGACATCGGCGCCGGTGCGGGATTTCCGGGCATCCCGTTGAAAATCTGCATGGGCGCCCTGAAGCTCTGTCTTCTCGAGTCCCAGCGGAAAAAGGCATCCTTTCTCAAGCACCTTGTCCGTACGCTCGATCTCCATGACGTCACCGTCGTCCACAAACGGGCGGAGGACCTTATTCGTGAAGGGTCTTACAGGGAATTCTTCGATACAGTGATCTCCCGGGCCACTTTGAAACTCCCGAAGCTTCTCGGGATGGGCAATCATTTCCTCTCCGCCGGTGGCATCCTTATCGCGATGAAGGGTGCCGACGTTGAAAAGGAACTGCGTGACGCCCTCACGTTCTGCCCATCGAACCGCATGGTCTTTGTTGACAGCCACGCGCTCTCTCTTCCCGAAACGGCCGACCGGCGAAAAATTCTTGTCTTTAAAAAAACGTGGCCTCCGGGTCTCTCCGGGACCCCCTTCTAGTCGGTCGATTTTGCTGTGCTTTACCC
>Ga0209609_10000123_pt1 | contig 44649 bp, 42 predicted proteins | sample LakKivw325mmetaG_FD_184136 | JGI IMG/M metagenome (GOLD analysis project Ga0209609, IMG submission 184136) | Anoxic lake water microbial communities from Lake Kivu, Rwanda to study Microbial Dark Matter (Phase II) - Lake Kivu water 325m metaG... | ecosystem: Environmental > Aquatic > Freshwater... | reverse complement strand
GGTATATTTCTTGAACTGTTGAGGGATACAAAACAATATGTTCCGTTCCTCCATGAGGTCCCCACCTTGTTCCTCTTACCAACGAAGACCCAGTTCCAGTGGGACGACCGGTGCTGGGAGAAGTTCTCTGAACTACAGCAACCACCATCGGCAATTCATTAGTAAGAGCAAAGGCTAAGTTTTCTAACATCCTTTCAAAGCCTGGGTCAGAAGTAGCCGTCATTGCTTTGGCTCCGGCTAAAGAAGCTCCGCAAAGAGCAGCCATTGAAGCATCCTCGTTTTCCATCTGGATAAAAACCCCGCCAGTACTGGGCATTAACCTTTCCATTTCGTAAGATTGTTCGCTGGCTGGGGTAATAGGATAGCCGGCAAAGAATCGGCAGCCAGCATCTAAGGCCGCCCAGACACAGGCTATATTACCGCTTATAAAATGCCTTCCAGGGTAAAGGGTCTTAATCTTTTTCCAGCCGCCCCGGGCCTGAGAAGGCTTCTTTATTTGCTGGAGTTGCTCCCAAAATTCATTAATCAAACATGCACCGTCTAATATTATTGCTTCTTCAGGACAAAAATATTTACACAGACCACAATTAGAGCATTGTCTGCTTAGTTCAGGGATTCTAAGCCTAAATCCTTTGGCACCTATCTCTTGGCTTTCTTGGAATACCTGCTTTGGACATAACTTAAGACATAAATCGCATCCTTTACACCTCTCCTGGTCGATCCTAATTTCTAGCATTTTACCTGTCACTTTTGCCTCCTTTGCTTATCCCTACTTCACAAACCTCCCAGGTCTTCAGACTTAAATGAGATAGGGACTATATTATTCATATTTTGCTTCATTGGAAACCTTCCATCCCAGATTTTTGTAGTTGCCTTGGGTAATCAGGTACAGCCGCCCAATAAATTTGGCAACTACATTTTTAAACAGCCTTGTCTTTCCCCACAATCTCAGGTAAGACATCAATTGTTCCAACATATCCTATCCTCTTTCTTTTGGTTACAATATGTCTCACCATCCTTGAGCCGACTGGACCCAAGCCTACGTAAACTACTTTGCTTTCCTTCTGCATTTTATTTCCTTCTTACTTATTATTCAAAGGATTTTTTGGCGGAGGGGGTGGGATTCGAACCCACGTTCGCTTGGAAGCGAAAACGGTTTTCAAGACCGCCACCATAAACCACTCGGTCACCCCTCCAGAGTATCAGTAGGCTGTTTAATTTTGATTTCTCGTTCCTTCGGCATCATCATGTCAATTTTGGGCATTTTGAAAGCCTTTCACCCCCAGATTTTCGTAGTGCGACCCTTTAGGGTCGTGCGCACGAGGCTAAAGCCTCGCACTACATTTTTTAAACAGCCTTATCAAAGTATAGGAAAAGGAACTGCTAGCAGTCAAACCACTCTAGAATAGATATTTTGGCTGTTAATCTTGTTCATGGCACAAAACTCGATTCCCCCAAAATTCATAGGGGCGATGCTTTAGCCTCGCCCTGCGGGTCTAAAGACCCGCAGCTACGTTTATTATATTTGCTACGTTTATTATATTTACCTACACTTGTTCTTTAGCCAATTTGTGTTAAGATTGTCTATGCCCATGCCTCTACGGGTGTTGCGTCTTATTGATGCTAACCTTAATCGAGCATCTGAAGGCTTGCGTCTTCTGGAAGATGTTGCTCGCTTCATCCTTAATGATGCCGGGCTATGCCAGCAATTAAAAGCTATGCGCCATAGTTTGGTTGAGGAAACTAAACCACTAAGTGTGAAGCTTTTATCTCAAAGGGACTCTGAACAGGATGTTGGGCACCCTCACCCTATCTCTCTCCCGTCAAGGGAGAGGGGAATGGATATGGAAGCAAGTTCGCTGCAGGACTTGTCTGGGGTGATTACGGCCAATGCCAAAAGGGTGGCAGAGTCGCTGCGAGTGATAGAGGAGCTGGCTAAATTACCGGAGATGAGTTCCGTGTTGCCCCCAGCCAAGTTCGAGCAACTACGATTTACTCTCTATACTTTGGAGCAAAGACTGACTTCCAGAATATTACGCCAGGATAAGGTAAAACAGCTAGCCGGGCTTTATGTTATCCTGGATAGGCAAGCCTTAGCTGGCAGAGATGAACTGGAGATTGCCGAACAGGTTATCCAAGGCGGTGCTAAGGTTATCCAGCTTCGCGATAAACAAAGTAGCAAAGCAGAATTGCTGCCTATAGCCCAAAAACTTAAGGACCTCTGTGACAAATCTGGTATTCTATTCATAATAAACGATTATCTTGATTTGGTCCTGGCTGTTGATGCTGACGGACTTCACATTGGACAGAGAGACCTACCTCTGCCTATCATTAGAAAGGAACTGCCCATAGATAGAATAGTTGGCTGTTCTGTCAGAACTGTATCTCAGGCGATAAAGGCGCAAAATGAAGGAGCGGATTACATCGCTGTAGGCTCTATATTTCCCACGCCAACAAAGAAGGATGCTACTGTGGTCGGGGTAAATAGGCTGAAACAAATCAGACAAGTGGTGACCTCCCCTTTGCTGGCTATTGGTGGTATCAACGAGGATAATATCGGTGAGGTTATGGCTGCCGGCGCTGACTCTGTAGCTGTAATCAGCGCTGTTTTAAGTAAGGGAGATGTTAAAGGAGCGGTGCAGCGGCTGATGGCGAAAATGAGGATGAGCAAAAAGGAGGAGCATTCAGCATTCAGCTGATAGCTGAAATATAAGATGTCAAAGGCGCTAGAAGATTTGGAAACTATCACTAGTCATATTCACTCTTACTTCATGGCTGAGGATGAAGCACGAGAGAAGGCTTTGCGTGGTTGCCGCCAAGTAGTCCAGCATAGTGCCCAGGCAATACACGCTTTACATTGCCAGGAACAGGATAAGGCTAAGCAGCTCCTCGATTCAGCTTATAAGTTAATTCAAGATATAAACCTTAATCTTAGCAATCATAGTGAGCTACTTTACTCAGGCTTTGTCCATAATGCCCAAAAGGAGTTCTCTGAGGCATGCATCACCTTAGCCTTGATTAATAAAGAAGCTCTCCCTGAGCCTGAGAAATTAGGCGTTAGTTATGCTGCCTACCTTAATGGGTTAGGCGAAGCCGTAGGTGAATTAAGGCGATACATCTTGGATAGCTTGAGGCGAGGGGACTTTTCCCGTGGTGAGGAGTTGCTTGCTATGATGGATGGTATTTACGGAGTGTTAATGGCTATGGATTTTCCCGAAGTTGTTACTCACGGCTTAAGGCGGACTACAGATGCTATACGAGGCATCACGGAAAGGACTCGAGGCGACTTAACAATAGCTTTAAAGCAAAAGGAACTGCAAGCAAAACTTGATAGCTTGGCCCAAAAATCAAGTGCTTGACAATTGGAGATTATGTGTCTTTATATTCAATTAATATTAATGCTTACATTTTAGCGAACTGGTATCTGAAGAGGATAGTGAATATATGTTTATGTTAAATTGTGGTTCTGGGGAGTTGCTCTTAGATACTTATTAAATTCTAAGAAAGCAGTTATGTAAGTCGGCAAGAAGCTAGTGGATAAAAAACTTGTATTTAGCTGGGCTGGTGTAATACTACGAGGAAAATTGATGACAAATTCTGCTAAGGGATGTGTGTGACCCTGTTCAGATAGAGAGTGACACAGTTATAGACAGGACAGTAAAGTCTAATAAAGGGAGAGAAGAAAATGAGCAAGGTGGCTTCCATACAATGTTGGTTCACTGATGAAGATTCCAAAGAAGATAGAATAAGGCATGTGGAAGAGCTCATTGATAGGGCTGCTGATGCGGATTTAATCCTCTTGCCTGAGGTATGGAATATTGGCTGGTACTCTTTCGAGATGTATCGCGATGGCAGTGAAACCCTTCAGGGTGAAACAATCTCTAGGCTAGCTGAGAAGGCAAGTGCTGTTAAGGCATATATCCTAGCCGGCAGCATTGTCGAAAGGGCAGATGACGGGCTTTACAATACTGCGGTTCTGTTAGACCCCAAGGGCAAGATTATTGCGACATACCGGAAGATACACCTGTTTAATTTAATGGGGTCTCAGGAGATAGTATTGCTGAAACGTGGGCGAGATATTGTGGCAGTAAAAACGGAGCTCGGTGTTCTGGGTTTAAGTATATGTTATGACCTGCGTTTCCCAGAACTCTATCGTAAAATGGCTATCAATAAAGGTGTAGAGGTTTTCTTACTCATAGCAGCGTGGCCTTTGGTAAGGCTAGAGAATTGGGTAGAGCTAAGCCATGCTCGGGCTAATGAGAACCAGTGTTACTTGATTTCTTGCAATTGTGCTGGCTTCAATCGTGGTAACCAGTATCTCGGGCACAGTGCTATTGTTGACCCACACGGGGTGTCTATTGCGAGCGGGGGTATCTTCGAATGTATAGTAAAAGGTGAGATAGATATTGCAGAGGTTTATAAGTTTAGAAAAGAGGCTCCCCATCTTCAAAACAGGATTCTCCCGGTATAAAAGAGTTAGATAAGGAGGAGATGCTAGAAAAATGCTTGAACTAATCATTGAGGGTGATAGTACCAGGAAATTAACATTTAAAGTTCTAAAGATGATTAACGCCGGATTTACAGGTCGCGGCCCAGGTGAGGTGCAAAAACATATTGATGAATTACGGAAGCACGGGGTCACCACATCTCAAGAGATTCCGGCTTTTTATCCAATGCTGCCAGACAGGATTACCACTAGCGAGAGAATAAAAGTCCTTCCCGATAGCAAAAACTCTGGTGAGGTAGAATATGTGCTTCTACTTGATGGTGATAATATCTATGTTACAGTAGGCAGTGACCACACAGACCGAGAGCTTGAAAAGCATAGCATCCTAATGTCAAAGCAGATATACTTTAATGTCATTGCGCCAAAGGTGTGGCGCTACGAGGATGTGAAGGGGCATTGGGATGACTTAATTCTGCGAGCGTGGGTGGAGGAGAATGGCCAGCGCCAATTGTATCAAGAAGGCAAATTAGAACAGCTTATAAGGCCTGAGGAACTGATTGGGAAGGTGCAGTCGCGTGTTACAGGAGACTTAAGAGGTACAGTCATATACTCAGGGACATTGCCTGCCATTGGTGGTGGGTTGTGTTTCAGCTCGCGCTTTGAGATGGAGCTAATTGATGAGCATGTTGGAAGAGCCATCAGGCATGCTTATTCTGCGGAGCCTATCGCTTGGTTCAAGTGTTAGATGGAAGTGGTGTGTTTTAAGAAATAACGTCATGGTGTAAAGTAGTATGGATATAATAAAATAGAGGCCGTTTAAAAATGTAGTGCGAGGCTTTAGCCTCGTGCGCACGACCCTGAAGGGTCGCACTACGAAAATCGTGGGGATGAAGATTCTTGGATTTAATCAAGACGAAGCTAAAATCAAAACTGAGGCAAAACTAAACGGTCTCAAATATAGAAGGAGGGGAAAAATGGCTAAACCAGAATTGGAATTCTTTGATACTGGGCTCATTCCTTGGAAACCGGTGGAGGGGATACCGGGGAAATACGAAAAAATATTGGCTAGGGACCCAGATACAGGCTCTTATACCCGGCTGCTCCTATGTGAGCCGGATTTGGATGCTTGTATCCGGCAACCCAAAGCTGCGCCAGGCAAGGTACTTTGCCATGAGGATTTCTGGGAAGAGGTCTTTGTAATTAGAGGGACTACCATAGATGTGGCACTGAACAAAACTTATAGAGCAGGATATTACGCTTGCCGCCCCCCAGGCATGAAGCACGGCCCGTTTTTCTACCCTACCGGCGCTATAAACTTTGAAATCAGAACGCGTGTGTAGCTGATAGTCCATTTTTCAGCAGTGTAGGTGACATTGTAGAGAAAGGATGAGACTGTTGCCTACTATAGGCAATGAATCTTTAATTAGAGTTACATTCTTGGCAAGAGTTATCTTAGCAAACTAAGTGGGGTAAGAGCACCTAGATCTAATCTATGTGCTCTTACTTTAATACTGTATAAAAGGAGAGGAGTATGGACTTAGTATGGATTTGTGTCATCGCTGGGATTTTAGGAGCTGGTGTAGTTCTCTATTTTGTGCGATACGTCCTAGCGCAGGACCAGGGCTCGGACAAAATTAAAGAGTGTTCTGCTGCCATTGAGGAAGGAGCGATGGCTTTTATTGGCCGGGAATATCGCACCCTGTTTATTGTGGTAGTGGTATTAGCCATCATCTTAGCATTTGTGCCTGGTTTGAAGTGGAAAGTGAGTGTGGCTCTGATTTTTGGTGCCTTTTGTTCTATGGGTGCTGGCTACGCCGGCATGAATATGGCTGTAAGGTCTAATGGCAGGACCTGTGCCGCGGCACAAAAAAGCTTGAATCAGGGATTGAGAGTTTCCTTCCGGGGAGGGGCGGTTATGGGGCTAACTGTGGTTAGCATTGGCATTATAGGGCTATCTATTCTCCATATCGCCTGGCAGGATGACCCTAGTTTCCTGGCAATAATCCCAGCCTACGGTGTGGGGGCTTCGGGTGTCGCCCTCTTTGCCAGAGTGGGTGGTGGTATTTTTACTAAGGGGGCTGATGCCGGCTCCGATTTAGTGGGTAAGGTGGAGGCGGGGATACCAGAGGATGACCCCAGGAATGCTGCCGTGATAGCTGACTTTGTGGGTGATAATGTTGGTGATGTGTGTGGCATGGGTGCTGATTTATTCGAGTCTTATGTTGAAACTGTCATTGCTACCATGACATTATGTACTGTTGCTGTGGCAATTGGGGTAGTTGCTGATATCAAAACTGCTTGGTATCTACCTATGCTAATCATGGCTGGAGGCATTATAGCCTCTATAATTGGCTGTTTTTTAGTCAGAGTGGGAGAGAAGGTGGAGATGGCTGCTCTTTTGGGAGCCTTGCGGCGCGGCACGCTTAGCGCCTCAATATTGACGGTGATATTTGCTTTTTTAGTGATTCATTTCTTACATGCCAGCTTAGGTCTCTTCTGGGCAGTGCTGGCCGGCCTTATAGCTGGTGTGCTTATGGGGGAAAGCACGAACTACTTTACCTCTTATGCTTATAAGCCAACACTGGAAATTTCCCAAGCCTCCACTGCCGGCGGGGGTGCTACTATAGTTCGTGGCTTTGCCAATGGCATGATGAGCAGCTGGCCTCCGGTAGTTTTGATAGCGGTAGCAATTATTGTGTCCTTCCATTTCGCTAGTTTCTATGGTGTGGCCTTAGCTGCTGTTAGCATGTTGTCTACTTTAGGTGTAACGCTGGCCACTGATGCTTACGGACCTGTGGCTGATAATGCTGGTGGCATTACTACCATGGTGGGGTTACCACCTGAGGTGCGTGAGCGAACTGATGCTTTAGATTCTCTGGGCAATACTACCGCAGCCACGGGCAAAGGATTTGCTATCGGTGCTGCTGCTATGAATTCCTTAGGCTTGATCCTTGCCTTCGCCATAGCTACACAAATAGTAACAATTTCTCCCACCGGTGAGGTAATAGTACCGCCAGCATTGAGCTTGCTAAGCGCACCGGTTATCGTGGGGATAATTCTAGGTGCTCTTATGCCCCCTGTCTTTTGTGCTATGACGATGAAATCAGTTGGTGTAACTACGGCGCTTATTGTAGATGAAGTTCGTCGGCAATGGCGTGAGATAAAGGGCTTGATGGTGGGAACAGCCAAGCCAGAGTATGGTAGGTGCGTAGGTATTTGCACCGGAGCAGCACTGAAGCTGATGATGGCTCCCTCGATAATAACCATTATTATGCCCGTGCTTGTGGGAGTAATTCTGGGCAAATATGCTCTGGCTGGTTTCCTTGTTGGTGCTTTAGCCACAGGCTTTATTTTTGCTATCACCTTAAACAACGCTGGTGGCTCCTGGGATAATGCTAAAAAGTGGATTGAGGCCGGGCATTTTGGCGGCAAAGGCTCAGAGGCTCATAAGGCAGGAGTGGTGGGAGATACTGCTGGTGACCCGATGAAAGATGCTGCCGGGCCTTCTCTCAATATCATGCTTAAGCTGATGTCGGTAATCTCGTTGTTACTGGCGCCGGTATTAATAAGTTTCGGTGGTCTGATTTAATTGCATAAATTGGTGGTGTGAGCCCTTCGCTTTCTGTCATTCTGAGCGTAGCGAGGAATCTGGTACAGCTCAGGGTAAAATCCGTGACCGAAGAATCTTGCTCAGGATAAACTCCGCGAAGAATCTCATACCGCTTAGGACAGGCTCCGGCGTGGCAATCTTTAGCAAGAGTTCCCTCTCCCATCAAGGGGGAGGGAGGATCAGCATAGATTGCTTTGGGATAGCAACAAAGGGGCCGACGTGTCACTCATATGATGTCATGAAAAAGCTGGCCTCCTAGAGCAAAATATGCTTAAGGAGGTGGCCAATGATATATGCTGGTTTAGATTTACACAAGAGCTTCTCAGTCGTCACGGTGATGAATGCTCAAGGAAAGGAGATGGTTAAACAGAAGAAGCTGCCCAATAACGGCGAGATAATCGAGCTCATCCAGGGACTTAAAGAGCCGATGGCAGTAGCCATGGAAGCTACTCGCGGCTGGTACTGGCTTTACGATCTTCTCGAAGAGAAAGGAATAGAGGTAAAGCTTTCCCATCCTCTCAAGACAAAGGCGATTGCTTCAGCCAAGATAAAGAACGACAAAATCGATTCTAAGGTTTTGGCGCATCTTTTGAGGGCTGACCTTTTACCCTTATCCTATGTGCCCGAGAGGAACGTTCGCATGCAGAGGGAGCTGCTTCGTTACCGTGCCAGCCTGGTAAGAATCCAAACAGGAATAAAGAACAGGGTCCATGCCATACTGGCCAAGAACAACATAACTCACGACTTCAGCGACCTATTTGGAAAGCAAGGTAAAGACTTTCTAAGCTCTCTTTCAGTGTCTGAAATATACCGCATGGCCCTCAATGGTTATCTTTTAGTTCTGGATGAATTAGAGCAGCAGATTAAAGCAGTGAATAAAAGGATTGGGGATTCGGTTAGGGATGACGAAGAGGCAAAGCTCCTGATGACCATTCCCGGTGTAGGATATTACAGTGCTCTTCTGATAAGAAGTGAGATAGGGGATATAAATCGTTTCCCCTCAGCAAAGCAACTCTGCTCTTATGCTGGTGTCGTCCCTTCTACTTACGCCTCGGGAAATACTGTTTTCCATGGGCATATTACCAAACAAGGGTCAAAGTGGCTAAGGTGGATAATGGCAGAGGTGGTGACACACTGTGTTAACAGGCCAGGTCATCTGCAGAGATTTTACTCCAAGTTAGAGAGGAGAAAAGGGAAGAAGATAGCGAAAGTAGCTGCCGAAAGGAAGCTCTTAGAATGGATATACCATATGCTAAGAAATGGGAAGAGCTACGAGGAGATGAGGAAAATAGCCAGTGCTTGGGGTAAGCCCGCTACTCGTTCTGGTCGTTAACTGGCCGTTCATATGATTGGGCAGCCCCCCTGAACGACATATTGTGAGAATCGCACGGAGAGATGAATAGGAAGGAACCTGATAGTACTTGACAAGGTCGGCTTTTTCAGAGATGAACGAGTAAGGCGGCTGGTAATTTGCCGAGGATTTATGCTATACTTAAGTCCTAGGACTTAAGTGGTGGCAAGGCTTAGATTACTAGTTGCTGAAGCAAATTTAAGGAAGGACATTCTACGCGGCATTACTTTTGTCGGGTTAAATATGCTCGATGCCCAACTGACAGGAACTGCTCTAGTACTCGGAGCTAGCGAGTTGAACCCCATTGCTGCCACAGGATTTGGCAGCAGCATGTTGCTTAAGGGGCTGACCTCCTTGGCAATAGTTATAGCTCTGGTTTTGCTTAAGCGAGGTAGGGTATTGAAGCCATTGGATTTGGGGATGCTCCTTATTGTGCTGTGGAACGGTCTTGCCATCTGGTCCTTTCACTTCCAGTCATTCTGAGGGAGCGGAGCGCCTGAAGAATCTCGCTAGGACAGTCCCTGCAAGAACAATCCAGAGACCCTTCGCTGCCGCTCAGGGTGACAGTGGAATGTTCTTAAGGCTACTCTTTTGTCTTTGCTCCCCTCAAGAATTACAATACAAACATGCATGATCAAACTGTTGAGGCATTAAAGGGGCATAATGCTGATCATATTGAAGCTCATTTTGAGGAGAGCGAAGCTACCCACATTGTTTACCGAGGTGAAAGGTTGGAGGAAATAAACAGGACTTGTAGCTCTGGAGGAAATGTGCGTGCTTTGGTGAAGGGGGGTTGGGGGTTCGTTAGTTTTAATAGCCTTGAAGGATTGCGGGACAAAGTTAGCCTGGCAGTGGAGGAGGCGAAGTTGGCTGGCAAGGAGGGTTTTAGCTTCGCCCCAATGGAGCCTGTGGTGGACGTGGTGGCTCAATTTCACCCTCATCCTTCGATAAGCTCAGGGCAGGCTCTTAGTCCTCTCCCATCAAGGGAGAGGAGGGACTCGGCAACTGTGCCATTAGCAGCAAAGAAAGAACTACTTGATGAGTATAACGATATTATGTTAAGCGCTGGTAAGATTCAAAGCACAAGAATTGATTATCGTGATGTCAGACGCAAAGTTATTTTTGCCAGTTCTGAAGGCAGTTACATAGAGCAAAGTAAGCCAGACCTCATCTTGCGATTGACCGCCATAGCCCGAGAGGATAATGAAGTGCAGCAGGCTGGTTTGAGTTTGGGCAGTAAGGGTGATTTTTCCGTGATAGGAGGTTTGCATCACCAGGTGAGGGAGGTAGCCAGGCGCGCCGCTGCTCTTCTTTCTGCCCCTCATGTAAAAGGAGGCGAGCGTACAGTCATTTTAGACCCAATTTTAGCCGGAGTTTTTGTTCACGAGGCCTTTGGACATTTATCAGAGTCGGATTTTGTTTATCAAAATGAGAAGCTACGTAACATCATGACTTTAGGGCGAAGATTTGGTGCTAGGCACCTTAATATTGTTGACGATGCCACTATTCCTAATTTAAGAGGAAGCTATAAGTATGATGATGAGGGGATGCCGGCATCGAGAACCTATCTTATTCATGAAGGTGTTTTAGTGGGAAGGCTTCATTCTCGAGAGACAGCAGCTAAAATGGGAGAGCCACCTACGGGGAACGCACGTGCCATTAATTATCACTTTCCCCCTATAGTGCGGATGACTAATACCTTTATTGAGCCCGGCAATTCGTCTTTTGAAGGAATGCTTGGTGACATCAAAGAAGGTGTTTATGTCAAGGACTGGTATGGAGGAACGACTAGCTTAGAGATGTTCACTTTTTCCGCCGGGGAAGCCTATATGATTCGCCAGGGGAAGTTGGCGGAGCTGTTACGCCCAGTGGTGCTAAGCGGCAACGTTTTCGTTACCTTGGGCAATATAGATGCTATTGGCAACGACTTAAAGATGAATCAGGGTGGAGGCTGTGGCAAGGGAGAGCAATCTCCCTTACCTGTGTCTAATGGTAGCCCGCATATCAGAATTCGTCATTGCCTGGTTGGAGGCCAGGAAAAATAAAACAGCAAAGGTAAAAATGCAAAGTATGATAAATCCTAAGCACGAAATCCTAAATTCTAAACAAATACAAAGCACTAATGACCAAAATTCAAAACAGTATAATTTGGAAGAACGCACTTTAAAATTTTCTAAAGAAGTGATTGGCTTTGTGAAAGGGCTTCCAAGGAGTGTTGCTAATGCAGAAATAGCAAAACAGCTCATCAAGTCTGCTAGTTCTATTGGAGCAAATTATATAGAGGCGAATGAAGCCTTGAGTAAGAAGGATTTCTTGATGAGGATCAAGATACGTCGTAAAGAATCTAAGGAAAGCGTCTATTGGTTAAAACTTTTAGAAGCCAAAGACCAGGAAAAGAGCAGAGAATCGTTGATTGGAGAAGCGACTGAGCTTATGAAAATCTTCGGCTCAATAGTGGGAAAGGTGAAATAAGTTTTTGATATTTGAATTTGGAAATTTTGGTTTGTTTAGGATTTAGAGCTTAGATATTAGAGTTTCATAAAAATGAAGTTTTTGCATTTTTAATTGTATTTTTGATTTTTTATCTTTGACCTTTGATATTGTTTAGGATTTAAGATGGAACACCTTTTGGAGATTCTTCGCTCCGCTCAGAAAGTGGCTGAGCAAGCTGAGGTCTTTTGGGTTTCTACTCAGGAAACGTCAGTTGATTTTGAAGCTAATAAACTGAAGCAAATTCAGAATAAGGAAAGCACCAGCGTTGCCCTGCGGATTTTCCGAGGGGGCAGGATTGGCTATTCAGCAGCCAGCGGTCCTCACCTAGCCCTCTCCCTGAAGGGAGAGGGTAGGGGTGAGGGGGAAACTTTGCTCGATATGGCTGTGGAAACGGCTCAGTTTGGACTCCCAGTTAGTTTTACCTTTCCTTCCTTAAGGGATTATCCTGAAGTGAGCATCTTCGACCCTCAAGTGGAAAAGATGCCTATGGAGGAAATGATTGAGCTTGGCAATCAGCTTATAGCCAGGGTCAGGGAATATGCTCCTGATATCCTTTGCGATGTTAGAGTGACTAAAGGAACAGTCTCAGTCCATATAGTCAATTCCCAAGGTGGTGAAGCGAGTTATGCCAAAAGCTTCTTCAGCCTTAGCCTGGAAGGCATCCTTATTCAGGATACAGACATGCTTTTTGTTGGTGACCGTGAAAGCTCACGTTGTTTGCCTGATAAGCTTGATGTTGTGGCTGATAGGGTGATCAGGCAATTAGAGCTAGCTAAAGAGAATGTTGCTATTTCTGGGGTTAAGTTATTGCCGGTGATTTTTACTCCTCGTGGGGTGGCTAGCGCCTTTTTAAGTCCCATAGAGGTGGCTTTTAATGGTAAGGCTATCCTTGAAGGAGCCTCGCCATTGAAGGATAGGTTGGGAGAGCAAGTTTTTGACAATGGGCTTAGCTTATGGGATGATGCTACTATAGCTTATGGTATAGGGAGTTCTCCTTGTGATGACGAAGGGATGCCCAGTCAATGCACAGCGCTTATCAAAAATGGAGTGGTGTCGAATTTCTTATATGATTTACAAACAGCGGCTTTAGCTGGCACTCAGAGCACCGGCAATGGTAGGCGGGCTGGGGCTAGTTTTCCTAAGCCAGCGATAAGTTGCCTTGTTATAGATGAGGGAGAAGTTCCTTTCCAGAGCATGGTGGCGGATATGAAAGAGGGTTTAATTGTCGAGCGACTTATAGGGGCTGACCAAGGTAACCTCTTAGGTGGTGATTTCGGTGGTAATGTTTTACTGGGATATAAGGTAGAAAATGGGAAGGTAGTAGGACGGGTAAAGGATACCATGATTTCTGGGAAAATCTATCAAGTTTTGAAACAGCTTCTTGGTGTCGGGAGTGAGGCAAGGTGGGTTGACGGGGTTTTGCGGACTCCGCACTTATATTGCTCACGCCTATCAGTGGCGGCAAAATAAAAAAGAGATAGTGCTGAAAGAAATGAAGGAGATAATGGAGGGTGCCATAAGGCTTCATAGCCACCCACGTCCTAAGAGCTGTGTTATGTTTGCTTCTTGGCCAGGCATCGGCGATGTTTCCTTGATGGCGGCGAAGTACTTAAAGGAAAAGCTAAATGCCGTGGAAATAGGGGAAATCGAACCGGTCAATTTCTTCGAACCAGCGGGGGTTATAGTAGGAGATAATGTGGTTGAAAGCCCTCGTTTTCCCGAGAATAAGTTTTACTACTGGCAGGATAGAAAGACCAAGAAAGGCTTGGTGTTGTTTATTGGTGAAGAGCAGCCTAGTTCTAAGGGGTATGAATTGGTTAATTGCATTTTGGATGTGGCCCAGAAGCTCAGAGTAGGGAGGGTGTATAGTTGTGCTGCCGCGGTAACTCGGATTCATCATAGCGAGGAAGCGAAAGTCTGGGGAGTAGCGACGAAGCGAGGGTTAATCAGTGAGTTAAGTAAGCACAATGTTATTCTTAGAGGCGATCTCCGCATCGCCGGATTGAATGGATTAATTTTAGGAATAGCCAAGGAGCGAGATATTGATGGCATTTGCTTGCTTGGTGAGGTGCCGGTGTATGCTACCCAAGTAGCAAACCCCAAAGCTTCCTTGGCTGTGGTCAGGGTGCTAACCAGAATGCTGGGAATTGACGTTGACCTGACAGAGCTCAGCAATCTGGCCAAGCAAACGAGTAAGGAGATGGAGAGGCTCGCCAAGCAAGCTACGGCTGAATTTATTGACCGCTTCACTGAACCTATTTGGGAGCGAGAAGAAGATGAGGAAGAGTAATACAGTCTAAATTGACCACCAAGGCTATGCGTGTTATTATCGAGTTAGATGTCAGCTTTGACCGAGCTTTACCAAGAAATTGCCAATTGCCGAGCTTGTGAGCTAGTTAAGTATCGCACCAAAGTAGTACCTGGTGAGGGTCCTGAGGATGCCGACTTGCTTTTTATTGGTGAGGCGCCAGGGTGGCATGAAGACCAGCAAGGGCGCCCCTTTGTGGGACCAGCGGGAGCATTTCTGGACCAGCTATTGGCTTCAATTGGCTTATCCCGGGAGCAGGTTTACATTGCCAATGTAATTAAATGTCGCCCTCCCCAAAATCGTGACCCGCTACCGGCTGAGATACAAGCTTGCCGCAAGTGGCTCGATCGCCAAATAGAGATAATCTGCCCAAGAATGATTATCACCTTAGGCCGTTATTCTTTGGCCAGGTATTTCCCTGATGAGAATATAGGAAAGATTCACGGAAAGGCGCGAAAAGCGGGTGATATTATTTATTATCCTATGTATCATCCCGCCGCTGCCCTCCACCAGGGCAGTCTGCGCAGAATTATTGAGGCTGACATGCTTCAGATTCCGCGAGTGCTAGTTCAAGGTGAAAGAATAGCTGAAGCTGTAGAATCTCAGCAATTGAGCTTATTTTAGGTTAAGGCAATGTCGGCACAAAGATTGGAAATGTCGTTTAACAACTTCTCTCCTCATTCTGACCCTGAATCCTTCGCTTCCTGTCATTCTGAGGGAGAGAAGCGACTGAAGAATCTCGCTCAGGGTAACCCTGAACTTGTTTCAGGGGAAGGGGAAGGATCTCACACCGCTCAGGACAGGCTCCGCGAAGAATCTAGACCCTTCGCTATCGCTCAGGGTGACAGACTAAAGAATAAAAAGTTGAGGATAATTCCTTTAGGTGGACTGGGCGAGGTTGGTAAGAACATGATGGTCCTGGAATATGCCGATGACATTGTTGTCATTGATGCTGGACTCATGTTCCCTAGCGAAGGAATGCTGGGGGTTGACTTACTTATTCCAGATATGAGCTACCTTCTCCAAAGACAGCAAAACTTAAGAGGCATAATCATTACTCATGGGCATGAGGATCATATTGGCGCCTTGCCTTATGTTCTACCTCAGCTTAACCCTCCTATTTATGCCACCAAGCTCACTGGGAGGTTGATTTCTGCTGAGCTTAAACAGCGTGGAGTGAAAGGTAGGGCAAAGATAAATGTAGTTCACGCTGGCAGTAGGATTACATTAGGCAATTTTACCGTAGAGTTTTTCCCCGTCTGCCATAGTATTCCTGATTCTATGGGGCTAATCATTCATACCCCGGTAGGCGTGGTAGTTCATAGTGGTGATTTTAAGCTTGATTATACCCCGGTGATTGGCAAGCCGACCGACCTCAACCAATTAGCTTGGCTGGGAAGAAAAGGGGTTTTGCTTTTCCTTTCCGACTCCACTTATGTTGAGCTTTCTGGATATACCCCTTCTGAGAAGGTGGTCAGTGATGCTCTGGATCATATTATGATGGAAGCTTCAGGAAGGGTAATTCTAACTACATTCTCCTCTCTTATCTCTCGCATTCAGCAAGTGATTGATGTTGCTGCCAAGTATGGTCGGCGCGTATTTATCACTGGTCGCAGCATGGAGGAGATAGTAAAGGTGGCAGATGAGATGGGTTATCTCACTATTCCTCCTGACGTCCTTTGCCGTTCTGATGAACTTAAACTTTTGCCTCATAATCGGGTAGTTATTTTGACTACCGGAAGTCAAGGTGAGCCTACCTCTGCCCTGGTACGTATGGCTAATCGAGACCATAGTCAAGTCCAAATTGTCCCTGGCGACACAGTGGTAATGTCAGCCACTCCTGTTCCTGGCAATGAGGCCTTGATTAACAAGACTATAGATAGCCTCTTTCGCCAAGGTGCTAGGGTAATTTATGACAGAATATCTCAAGTTCATGTTCATGGGCATGGCAGCCAAGAGGAGTTAAAGCTTTTATTTAATTTGGTTAAACCCAAGTTCTTCGTACCTATTCATGGTGAGTATCGCCATTTGAGCTTGCATGCCAGGTTAGCCCAGAGCCTGGGTATGCCCGGAGATAATATTTTTGTTCTTGAGGATGGAGATATACTTGAGCTAGGACAAGAGACTGGGAAAGTTGTGGGTAAAGTTCCCATAGGTAATGTCTATGTAAATGGTTTGGTAACTGGAGAGCTAGATAGTACTATGCTTCGTGACCGCAAATTGCTTTCCCGAGATGGGGTTGTGGTGGTAACCCTTACCATTGATGCCCGAAAGGGCAAATTAGTGGGAAGGCCTTGTATTATAACACGGGGTTTTGTTGATGCTGGAGAGAGCCAGGCATTAATAGAGAAGAGCCAAGATGTGGTGGTAGCTACTCTGAATCATGATAGAAAGCACTCATTTGGGCCAGGAAGGTTATCACAAGTGAGCAATCTTGAGGCCAAAGTAAGGGATTCTTTGACCAAATTTCTCTATGAGCAGACTCATCGCCGTCCCATTATCATTCCAGTAATTATGGAAGTAGGGGGTGAGGTAGAAAAGAAAGGGGGCCATCACCCACCCGTCCCTGGCGAGGTAGAGGAGGTATAGTTCTGTGCCTAGGGCAAAACGCAGGACTGCATTCAAGCCAAAGCAGAATAGAACCAAAAGCCGGCCGAAGAGGAAGGGGTTTGTTAGTTTTGCCGCTTCCTCGGTAGTAAGAAGGCTCATATTAATCATCGTCATAATAGCATTGCTATATCTATTTGCGCCTAGTTTAGCTACTTGGGGCACTAATATGTTTACCTTGTTTGGCTTTGGCTTAATTATAACAGCTATTGCTCTGGGCGTGATAATCTGGGTGATATGGGGGGGGCACTTCTCTGCTTCAGTAAGGAAGTGGAATTGGTTTTTTGGGGGGGCTCTCTTGGCTTTGGCTATTTGGGGAGTGTTTTCCTTTTTCTCCCCTGAAGAAGGCATTCTAAGCCAAGCTACATTGGGAGGCAAAATTGGTCAAAGGATAATAGGAACTCCTAATATCATTGGAGGTCTCCGGCTAGCTGGGCTTGTTCTTTTGGGCATCATTTTTATAGCTCCGCACAAGTTCTGGGGTGGGCTGAGGAATGCTTTCAGAGGTAGCTGGCGGTTCCTTACCAAGGTTTCTCAACCGCGTCCTAAAGTCGCTGCCCCTCAGGGTCCTCGCCAGATAGAGGGTGGGGAAGGGCGAGTATCCCTTACACCTTCTAAAGTTATCTCTCCTGAGACAGCGGAAAAGCCTATCCCAATTCCTGAAGTAGAGCCAGAGGTAAGAAGACATGAGCCAATTCTCACCCCCAGTGGTTGGCAGCTTCCGCCTATTGATATCTTAGATAAACCAATTGAGGTGGAGCTGAACAAAGAGGATATTAATAAAAGGGCTAGGCTGATTGAGGAAGCTTTAGCCAGCTATGGCGTAGAAGCTAAAGTGGTGCAAATAAATATGGGTCCCACTGTGACGCAGTTTGGCGTTGAGCCTGGCTGGGACAGGAAATATAAGGAAATCAAAGAGAAAGGCCAAACGCGATTGGAAGAAGTATCAAGGATCCGGGTCAGGGTAGAGCGCATTACTTCTTTGGCCAATGATTTAGCTTTAGCCTTAGCTGCCCCAAGCATCAGAATTGAAGCTCCTGTGCCGGGGAAATCAATGGTGGGCATTGAGGTTCCTAACATAGTGTTCGGCTCAGTTGCCCTTCGCAGTGTGATAGAGACTACCGCTTTTCAGAGGATTAAAGCTAGGTCGAAGCTGGCTACAGCTTTAGGTAAGGGTGCTGGAGGTGAGGCTATAGCGGCGGACCTAGCCAGGATGCCTCACTTGCTCATTGCTGGGGCTACTGGCAGCGGCAAAACTGTTTGTCTTAATTCTATTATTTGCTGCTTACTTCTGCATAATAGCCCTGACGATGTCCGGTTCATTATGGTTGATCCTAAAAGAGTGGAGCTGGTGGCCTTTAATGGATTGCCTCATTTAGCTGCCCCGGTGGTTGTGGATAGTGATAAAGCCATCAAAGCACTGAGGTGGCTTAATTTAGAGATGGATAATAGATATCGCCAATTTGCCCAAGCGGGAGTGCGCAACATCGAAGGTTACAACAAAGACCGCTCCCCCGGTGAGGGATTACCATACTTGGTGCTGATCATTGATGAACTAGCTGATTTGATGATGACGGCTCTTGATGAAGTAGAGCATACCCTTTGTCGCTTAGCTCAATTGGCTCGAGCCACCGGCATTCATCTTGTTGTGGCTACTCAACGCCCTTCAGTAGATGTAGTTACCGGGCTTATTAAAGCTAATTTCCCTACTCGTATCAGCTTTGTGGTTACCTCTCAAGTGGATTCGCGTACTATCCTTGATATGGTTGGTGCTGAGAAATTGCTGGGCAGGGGTGATATGCTTTACATGCCGAGTGAAGCGGGTAGGCCTAAGCGTCTCCAGGGGAGCTTTATTTCTGATGTTGAAATCGAGAGGCTAGTATATTTCTGGGGGAACCAGCGAGAGGTGAAGGTGAGTGCGGTTAACTTTGATGAGGTAGCTGAGCCTGTCACCTTAAGTCAAAGGTTAGCTTCTACCCCTGATCCTCTTTTAGGGGAGGCGAAGCGATTAGCGCAGGAGCACAAGCATGTATCTACCTCTTTCTTGCAACGTCGCCTTCATGTTGGCTATCCCAGGGCCGCTCGCCTTATGGAAACGTTGGAACAGGAAGGTTTGCTTGAAATCAAATCTCAAAGATAAAAAATCAAAATTACAGGTAAAAATTTAAAAACTTTTGACTTTTGCTTTGCATCTTTGCCTTTTGCATTTTAATCTTTTATTTAGCTTTGCTAGGCACCAAACTTATCCAGTTTCAAGGCGTTAGCCATGGCCAGGGGCATGATATCCACAGCGGGAAAACGTCCCATGCCGCCGGCAAGACAGGCTTGCTCTGAGAACTCACTTACATTGTCAGGACGACACCATCTTGACCTCAGCATGAAGGGAACCGAATGCCAGCTATGCATGCCGAAGGATGCCGGAGTGGAATGGTCTCCAGTGACAATCAGGACATCTGGGTTCTGTTTGAGCAGGTTAGGAAGAGCGTCATCAACTTCCTCAATGGCGTGAACCTTAGCCTCGAAGTCGCCATCCTCTCCTCTAGAATCAGTTGCCTTAAAGTGGATAAAGAAGAAATCGTAGTCCTTGTAATGATAATGCAAGCTTTCTAGCTGGTCTGTTATACTGCCGCCTGCTGGCAATATTTGCATTCCCACCAGCCTGGCCAAACCGCGATACATGGGATATATGGCGATAGCAGCTGGTTTTAGCTTATAGATTTCAGGCATAGAGGGAATGGCTGGACGCTGGGAAAAGCCGCGCATAAGCACCATGTTGGCAGGAGATTCATTCTTTAAGCAGGTTCTCGCCTGTGAGACAAACTCATTGGCTATTTCTGCTGTTCTCTGTGCTTGTGGTAGTAGAGCCTCTATCTTTTTGGGTGCCAAGCCTACTTGCTGCGGGTCAGAATCTGTTAGCTCAGGTGATAAACCTTCGCCTCTAAGGATGAGCACGAATCTGTGTTCCTTCACTGGCGTAACTAGGATTTCGACTCCATCAATGGCAATTTTATTTAATAGCTGACATAACCCGGCATTCTTTTCTGTGGAAATCCGCCCTGCCCTCCTGTCGGTAACGATTCCTCTGTTATCGAGGGTGCAAAAGTTGCCCCGAGCGGCAATATCCCCTGGCTTTAGCTCTAAGTCTATTCCCAGAGCCTCAATGATTCCCCGCCCGATATTGTATTTGATAGGGTCATAACCAAAAATTGCTAGATGGCCTGGCGCACTCCCTGGTGTAATTCCTGGGCTTACCGGGTCGATAAGACCGCAAACTGACTCCTTGGCTATCTGGTCCAAATTTGGTTTTTCCGCTGACTCTAGCTCAGTCTTGCCAGTTTTGGGATGAGGCAAGCCACCTACGCCATCAATTATTAGAAGCACTATCTTAGATGGAGACATGTGGGAGAGTTTCTTCATTTGCTCCAATCCAATCATTATATTGGCCATTTTATCCCTTAAGTTCACTGTTTGACAAGCCACTGTACTCGTTTTATATGATTAGTATCACGTCGCTTCCTTCTTCGTCGTTGTCTCCTTTCCTTGTCATCGCCCTTTTTCTCTGTCATTGCGAACTCCTTCGCAGTGTGTCATTCTGAGGGAGCACTTCGGCTTCGCGCAGTGTAAACTCCGCGACCGAAGAATCTCGCTCAGAGTAAATTCGGCCAAGGGAAAGCGAAACAATCTCATTTCTCTCCTCAGATTGTGTGGCTTTTTCCGAGGGTGTTTAAAATGTAGTGCGAGGCTTTAGCCTCGTGCACGACCCTAAAGGGTCGCACTACTAGAATCTTGGGGTGAAGCTTATTAAAACTGGATGAGGCAAATCTGGTTTTGAAGCTGAGGCAAAATTAAACAGCCTCGTTCCAAGCATAAAGTGGAAGATACCCTTATACTTTGAGATGTTACCCAGCTAGCTGAATGAGATCACACCGTTTGACAAGCCACGTTGTTGACACGTAGCATAAGGATGCATTGGTAATGCCAGAAAACAAGGAACAAAAACTTATTTTAGCAGTAGACCTCGGCGGCACTAAGATTGCTAGCGCCCTTGCCACTGCCCAGGGAGAGATCCTTGTGCGAGGGCGTCGCTCTACGCCTGCTCAAGCTGGTCCTGATGCCGTGATAAAAAGCCTTTGTGCCACTATTGACAAAACCTTAGCTGCTAAAAAATTGGAGCCATCTCAGCTTTTGGGCATAGGCATTGCTGCTGCTGGCATTATAGACAGTGATAAGGGCAGGGTTATTTCCTCTCCTAATCTTCCTGGCTGGCATGAAGTACCGTTGAGGGATGCTATTGAACAACGATTCGGCATCCCTGTCCACCTTGGCAATGATGCCACTCTGGCTGCTTTGGGGGAGTGGCGCTTTGGACTGAAGAATGGAATTGCTAATCTCATTTATATTACCGTGAGCACTGGCATTGGGGGAGGCATCATTGCTGGTGGCAAGTTATATACTGGAGCTTGCGGAGTTGCTGGCGAAATTGGGCATATGACTATAGATGTGAATGGACCAAAGTGCAACTGTGGCAATATCGGCTGCTGGGAAACCCTAGCCTCAGGCAGAGCTTTAGCTAGAGAAGCAGTGAAGCAAATCGCGGAAGGTGCCAGAACATCCATTATTGAGCTCGTGAATGGCGACATAAGCAAAATCGATGCCAAGGTTGTGGACCAGGCAGCCAAACAGGGAGATGAATTGGCTAAGGAGCTAATTTCCCGTTTGGCCTATTATCTTGGGATAGGCTTGGTTAATTTAGTCAATATTTTCAACCCCGAGCTGATTTTAGTAGGTGGTGGTGTGGCCAAGATGGGTGATTTATTGCTCCAGCCGGCAATAAAGATAGTCAAAGAAAGGGCCTTCAGCACACCAGCAGCTACTGTCGAAATCAAGCCAGCCTTGCTGGGAGACGACTCTGGCATATTAGGGGCAGTAGCCTTTGTCTTGGAGCACTCTGGACAGTAAGGCTCAAGTCTGATGCGAGCTTTGCTCCTTTAAAAATCGTAGGGAATGCTCTGTGGGTTGCCTATTGGCTCTTAGCTTCGATGCTAAACTCGGGCTATTGAGGAAATAGTTGCTTTCGTGGCACAATGTCATAATCGAATTAAAGGAGGTGTAATTTATGCCTATTATAAATGGTGGCGTCGATCTGATTATAGGAATAGCCAGTCTAATTTTCGGTATTGTGGTGATGATCTTTCCCAAAATCCTCAATTATCTGGTGGGCATTTATCTTATCGTAGTAGGAATAATAGCCATTGTTGCTTACCTTTTCTAACCCAAAAGTATAGAGGCTATTTAGCAATCTGCCTGTCATTCTGATTTCTTCACTCCTTGTCATTCTGAGTGAAGCGAAGAATCTCGCCGCATTATGCTCAGGGCGGCGTCGGAGACCCTTCGCTAGCGCTCAGGGTGACAGTCAAACGAGCCAAAAGTGTAGAGCTTTAGTTTTTGCACCAGTTCTTGATGGTGGGCGGTAGAGGACTTGAACCTCTGACCTCCTGTGTGTAAAACAGGCGCTCTAACCACTGAGCTAACCGCCCGTCCCTTGCCAGATAAAGGTGGCACGCCTGGCGGGATTTGAACCCGCGGCCTCAGCCTCCGCAGGGCTGCGCTCTATCCTGCTGAGCTACAGGCGCATACATACCCCGAAAAGTCCCTCGCTTCGCTCAGTGTACTTTTCGGGGACCCCATCCAATTGGTGCCGAAGGAGGGACTTGAACCCTCATGTCCTTATGGACACTACGCCCTGAACGTAGCGCGTCTGCCTTTCCGCCACTTCGGCTTTTATTCCTCTGTCACAAATTCTCCCTTTGCCAGGGATACAAAAATAACTGCTAATATTCCCAAAATGCCCGATGGAAGGGCACAGATAGCCCCGGCTAGGGACAAGCCAAAACTTTTCCTTCTTATGGCCGAGATGCCACCTACTATAGCCACTATGCCCAGCACAGCAACGACAATCCCGGCGATAATCACTATAGTTAGTTTTGCGCCCAAAAAATCTCCGAAGTCGGGATAAAATGGAAGTTTTGGCTGCCAAAATGGTATGCTAAGCGCCATTAGGGCAGCTATTAGCCCCCCACCGATTACCTCAAATACCCCCACTATTATGCTTAAAACCCCGCCAGCGCTAAGTAAACCACCCCTGCCATTACCATTAGATGCCATTTCCTTACCTCCTCATTTTATGGTGGGCAGTAGAGGATTTGAACCTCTGACCTCTTGCGTGTGAAACAAGCGCTCTCACCACTGAGCTAACCGCCCAAAATCATATCTATTTTAACCCAAAAAGCTAGCTTTGTAAACATAAAGAGTGTCAGAGTGCTTAGTAACCTTACCTTCCTGTCATTCTGAGGGTGCACTTTGGCTTCGCTCAGTGTAAACTCCGCGATCGAAGAATCTAGAGACCCTTCGCTGCTGCTCAGGGTGACAACTAACTGCTCTCAATATAAGCACTTGATAACTATGGCTGATATAGCTATAGTAACAGCTGTGTCTTACCCTAATATTGATTCCCTTCCCCAGCATGTAGCCATTATTATGGATGGCAATGGTAGGTGGGCAAGGCAGCATGGCTTGCCGAGGTTAGCTGGTCATTGGGAAGGAGCAACTAATGCTCACCGCATAGTGGAAATTCTTTTTGACCGCAGGGTCAAATATGTCACTTTATATATTTTCTCCACCGAGAACTGGAATCGCCCCAAGGAGGAGGTAGAAGGGATTTTTCAAATTTTAATGGATAGGATTGATGAGGAGGTCGAGTTTGCTCAAAGGAAAAAGATAAGAATTTGCCATCTAGGGAGACTTGAGGGGCTTCCACCTGGGCTGAGAAATAAGATAAAGCAGGCTGTGGAGTTAACCAAGAGTAATAAAGCAATGACTGTTAGTCTTGCCTTCAACTATGGAAGCCGGGATGAAATATTGGGAGCGGTGCGACGCCTTCTGCGTGGTGGCATTTCTGCTGGAAATGTAGACGAAGCTCTCTTTAGGCGATACCTTTACACCGCGGGCATGCCTGACCCTGACATTATTATTCGTACTGGTGGTGAAATGAGGCTGAGCAATTTCCTGTTGTGGCAGGCAGCCTATGCTGAGTTCTATTCCACCCCAGTCTTATGGCCTGATTTTAACTGTGATGAGGTTGATAAAGCTTTTATCGCTTACAGGGAGCGCCGACGTCGCTTTGGCTCTGTGACACCATCTAATTAAAGAAATTGATTTACCTTTTATCACCAAAAGCTGTTAAAATTACTCTTGAGGGTGTTTTAAAATGTAGTTGCCCAATTTATTGGGCGACTATGCCTGATAAATCAGGCAACTACGAAAATTTTGGGGTGAATGGGTATTAAAACTGAAGGGGCAAATCTAGTTTTGAAGCTGAGGCAAAAATAGGCGGTCTCACTCTTATAAAGGAGGTGGAAAGATGGGTGACATTCTAGATGAAGCCACAGCGCTCATCAGATGTAAGGAGTGTCCCTGGTATAAGAACTGTGTAACTCCAATGCAGGTTAGTACCGAGGACATTGCACAGTTTAGGTTGATGATGCGGGGGGCAAATCTTGCGGAGTCAGCCAGAAGCCAGCTGGAGGATGTTTTAGAAAGCATAGCTTCTGCAAGCCAGAATATGATTTTGCAGAGTTGCCCTGTATTTACGCAGCGCCTCAAGGGCAATCCTGAACTTGCCCAGCGAATCAAAGAGATGATGCAAAACTGGGGGAAGGAAGAAGGGGAATCTAGTAGGTAGTATGGCAGAGCAAGTAGGCAAAATAGAGAAGCCGTTTGCGGGCCGTTTTAGAGAGGCTAAAAAGCTTTACCTTGTCCCGCTTGTATTCTTAAACGAGGCAGCACCGGAAGAATATAAAGAAAGATGCCATCGTTATTGGCAACAAGTGGTAGACCAACTAAGCAACTTAGAAACAAAGATTGGGAAGGTAAGTCACGTTTATCATGAGTCGATCTCCTTATCTGGCGAGGAGGGGCTGAAGTTTGTGGAAAAGCTAAATCCAAACAGCTATCAAATCGCTAAAAGCAAGTGTGTCAATGGGGCTATCTTTGAAGCAATTGAGGAAAATGACCTGCTTCAGGAGGTTATGGATTGGGAAAGGTGTTTGCTGCTCGGCTTTGTAACTGAAAAAGTGGCCAGTAAGATTTCTGAATTTTATACTGAGGCTTCAAGGAAAAGAGATGAATTTATGGCTAAGAGATTGGATGAGACGCTTCAAGGTAATGAAGCCGGACTTTTATTTATCAGGGAGGGGTACAAATTGCAATTTCCCGGTGACATCGAGGTGTTTAGTGTTTTTCCACCAGCGCTAGATGAGATTCATCGCTGGCTTCGCGACCGTGCTAGGAAAGAGCAGGAGAAAACCAAGGATTAAATTCGCTTTGTGGAGGCATGTTTATGAAGGTAAGGGAACCCGTTGTTTCAGGCACGTTTTATGCTGGCACCCCTAAGGAGCTTAGGGAGCAAATTGAGTGGTGTTATAAGCATAAGCTTGGTCCGGGAGTCGTGCCACAGGTAAATAATGAAGGTTCGAGGGAAATCGTTGCCCTTGTTGTTCCCCATGCGGGCTATATTTACTCTGGACCAGTGGCTGCTCATGCTTATAAGGAGCTTGCTGATGACGGAGTAGTCGATACAGCGGTAGTGCTCGGTCCTAACCATAGTGGCTATGGCTCTCCCGTTTCTTTATGGCTGGGGGGTGCCTGGGAGACGCCTTTGGGCAAGGTGAGGATAAATGAGGAGCTTGCTCACAGCCTTTTAGGAGGAGTGATTGAAGCAGATGGGAGAGCTCATATATATGAACATAGCATAGAGGTGCAACTACCCTGGCTTCAGTATCTTTATGGGGAATTGAAGCTTGTGCCCATAGCCATGCTGGATCAGGATATAGAAACAGCTAGAGAAGTTGGTAAGGCTATTTCCAGATGCGGTGATAATATCATAGTCATAGCTAGCAGTGATTTCACTCACTATGAGCCTCACTCAGTAGCCACAGAAAAAGACAAGTCTATGATAGAGGCGATAACCAATCTCGATGAAGAAGAGCTGTACAAGAGGCGTGAACTCCTTGATTGCACCATGTGTGGCTATGGGCCAGTGGGGGCAGCGATTGTGGCAGCCAAAGAAGTGAAAGCAAAAACGGCGAGTTTATTGAAATATGCCACTAGTGGGGATACGACTGGAGATTTCTCCCGAGTAGTTGGCTATGGCTCTATTGTGATAAGACGATAAAGGCATTCCTTATCTGGAGCTTATTATTTTCCCTTTGATGCCTTCCTCAGTTGTGAGGATACCAAAAGAGTTTGTTGCCTTTCCCAGATTGAAGAAAAGGGCAGTAAACGCACGGGGCAAGTAACCTATAAGCCGAGTTCTGTCCCCTGAAATAGGGTGGTGACCATCCATCTAGCCCTGATGTTACCATCAAGGTCAAGCGACCAACCCGAGGGCATTGGCCGAGCACCTTAATTGCCCTCCTATTCGGTCTTGCTCCAGGTAGGGTTTGCCCAGCCAGCCAGTCACCTGGTTGCTGGTGAGCTCTTACCTCGCCATTTCACCCTTACCCGTCCTTTACTTGGCAGAGGACGGGTGGTATGTTTCTGTGGCACTTTCCATAGGGTTGCCCCTCCTGGGTGTTACCCAGCACCTTGCTCGGGGGAGCTCGGACTTTCCTCCCTGTATATTAAATATAGAGCGGTCACCCGGTTTACTTGCCCAGCGTTAGTTTATAGGTAATAAGATAGGAGGTCAAATCCTTTTGTCGTTCTGAGCCCTTCCCTCCATGTTATTCTGAGGGTAGCGCGAAGAATCTGGAGACCCTTCCCCTTCACTTTGTTCAGGGTGACAGCTAAGCGCTGTCATTTTAGGGCTATTCCAGATACAATATTCTTTGGCAGTTATTGCATTGAACTAGGTCGCCAGCCCTGGCTTTTTGCCAACGGCTTATAGGCAAAGTGATACGGCATCCTTGGCACCTTCCTTGCTCCACCTTAGCTACAGCCTGTCCCTTTGTTAACTTAATTTGTTCATAAAGGTTAAGAGCTTCTGGGCTAATTTGTTGCGCCAACTCCCGACGGTTTTCATTGAGATTGGTAAGCACAGTGTCAACTTCGACTTTCCTGTGATTGAGATTTTCTTGTTTCTGTTGCCATTCCTGCTTCAGTTGTTGAAACTCTTTTGTGCCAGCTTTTACCTTGGCTTCCATTTCCTCTACTTGGCTCATGAACTCTAACAACGCGTCTTCTTTTGTGCTAAGCCTGGCTTTAAGGCTTTCAGCTTCATGCTCGATGTTGAGCAGTTCCTTAGGATTCTTAACCGTGCCATTATAGAGTTTGTTGTTGAGGTGATTGAGCTTCTCTTGTAAGTCTTCTAGCTCCCATTCAGCGCTCTTCTGTTTCTTTTTTGCCTCTACTAGCTGTTGTTTTTGTGTGGCGAGTTCAGATTCGGCGGTGACTAAAGCTCTGTCTTCATTTAGCTGACGAATGACCTCGGCTACAATTTGTTGATTCTTTTGCAGTTCGATATCAATTTGCTGCAACTTATAAAGTTGCCCTGGCAAGCTCATGATGGAACTTATTGTAGGAGCGGTTGGCAGCCCTTGTCAAAGGCTTCTTGGGTAATCAAGAACAACGATCTGTGGACCGGTAGGTAGAGAAGATGGGGTAACTGAAATTTTTAGTTTTGCTTCTGGCTCACGAATTCCCATTTTTTGGAGGAATTTATCCACGGGCTTGAGATTCATAATCAGGGCATCAGTTTTATAATGCATGGGAATGACGATATGGGGGTTTAGCTGCCCCACAGTTTCTATGGCTATATCGATAGGTATGGTAGATATTTCTCCCACAGGCAAAAATAGGATATCGATAACCCCTAACTCCTCTACCAATTTTGGGGTCAGCTGGTGTCCCAAGTCGCCCAGGTGACATAAAGTTATACCATCCATCTCTATAAGATAAACGGTATTTTTGCCTTTAATTTTCCCATTTTCATTGTCGTGAAAGGTGGCAATTCCGGTGATGAACGTGCCGCCTATTTCATATTCCCCCGGACCTTTTATTTGTTTCGGGTTATTGGTGACGCCTTCAGTGTAGCTATGGCCAGGATGGAGGTGGCTTAAGGTCACTATATCTGCTCTAGGTTTGCCCAGGCAGTATCCCAGATTGGGGGAATACGGATCAGTAATGACGGTTTCCCCTTTCCCTTTAATGATAAAACAAGAATGTCCTAGCCAGCTAATTTCCATTAAGCCACCAGCGACGACAGGTGTTTTATCCTCTTAAGTGAGTTAGGGTGACTGGTGAAAAGCTCCATCATCTTGTCGGTTGTTCTTAGTTGGACAGTTTTCCCCCGTAACTCCATCAGCTCATTACTATCAATGGTGCCATCCATATTGCGGTCAATCTGAGCTAACTCCCTGATCTCATACCAGGCACGAGTGGGGTCGTTGACGAAGAAGGCTTTGACTCCCTCTACCCTTTTCAATTCCTCTCTTCCCTTAAATCGAGCATTACCATAGACTAGTTTATACAGGGCTGAAGCCAGATGATGTGGTTCATTGCCTAATTCAATGCTTCCTTGGTCGGCATAGTATTCCCTGATGCGGGAGCCATAGAGAACCAGCAGGTTGGTGATAAAGTAAAGAATAAAAGCACCGAGACCAATAAGGGCAGCATAGCCGCCGCCTTGCCTTCGACCGCCTAGAGCTCCTCGCCACATCATACCCCAGGCAATCCAGTACATAATGAGTGGTATAGCGGATAGCAGGGTCATGAACACCATGTCTCTGTGTTTGACATGTGATAGCTCATGCCCCAGGACAGCCTTAAGCTCGTCCTTGCTCAAGAGGCTTACAATACCCTGGGTAACGCAGACCCGCCCATCCCGCTGGGTCTTTCCAAAGGCAAAGGCATTGGGAATAGCCAACTGCGAGATGCCCACCTTGGGCTTAGGAAGATGAGCTCTCTCAGCAAGTTCGGCTACCATTCTATGTAACTCTGGTGCTTCTTTCTGGGAAACCCACTTTACCTTCATTATCTTGCTTACTATGGCGGGACCGATAAGATACTGGATACCGAGGAAGACGAAAGCTAGGATAAGATAGATTAGCGCGCTGCCTGCTCCCATCCATGTTCCAACTCCGGTGATCACGCCATAGAGGATGGCAAAGAGCAAGGCTACCAGCAAGAACATTCTCGTTTTAAGCCCCATAAATTTCCCTCCTTAATATTGTCGCCTTAGTGAAATGCGCTAGAATAAATGATATAGCAAAAGATAACCTAAGGCAAACAGCACGGGTTGGAGGGTTGACATGAAGGTGTAAAGTGGTTAACCTTAGTAATTATTAGGTTAACAAAATGAAGGCGGATATATTAAGGGCTTTACGGGAACGTGGAGATTATGTTTCTGGCCAGGTGCTAAGCAAAGAGCTTGGCATCTCGAGGGTTTCCGTCTGGAAGCGTATTCGTAGTTTAAAGGAAGACGGCTATGTAATAGAGGCCTCGGCTAGAGGCTATCGCTTAGTTCGCTCTCCAGATTTATTGCTCCCTTATGAATTTCCTGGCTGGGAAGAAAAAATTCATCACTTTCAGGAAATTGGCTCGACAATGGATGTGGCCAGAGAACTAGCTAGGAAGGGAGTTGTAGAGGGGACAATTGTAATTGCTGAGTCTCAAACCCATGGCAGAGGAAGGTTGGGCCGGGAATGGCTCTCTCCCAAAGGTGGAATTTTTTTCACTCTCATCTTAAGACCAAAAATAAGCCCGGCATATGCTCCGCGGATAAACTTGATGATCTCGGTGGCAGTAGCCAAAGCTATTAGAAAGGCTTTTGATTTAAAAGCCGAATTGAAGTGGCCCAATGATGTTTTGATTGAGGGAAGAAAGATATGTGGCATATTAGCTGAGATGGAGGCAGAGATGGATAGGGTGAACTTTATCAATCTTGGAATAGGCATAAATGCTAACACTTCTATTTCCCCGTATGAAAAAACGGCCACTTCGCTAAAAGAGGAGTTAGGGAAAGAAGTTTCCAGGAAGGAACTTTTAAATTCCGTGCTAAAAGAAATAGCTAAGCAACAAGCTTTGCTAACCAAGAACGATTTGCTTGAGGAGTGGAAAAGGCTCTCTGCCACGTTGAATAAACAGGTAAGAATAGTGTCGCCAGGCGAGGAAATGATGGGACGGGCGATAGATATCGATGCTAATGGAGCGCTGGTAATAAAAGGCAAAGATGGCTCCTTGAGGAGCGTTATCGCTGGAGATTGTATTCACCTAAGTTAGCATGCTCCGACTACTCATTATCATTCTTTATTTTCTAGCCATGATTGGCATAGGTGTGTGGAGTAGAAGGAGGGCAGGAAGCCAAGATGGGTTCTTTGTTGCCCACCGCAAGGGAACCTTACCTTTTATCACCGGCTCTCTCTTAGCTACTGCTGTTGGGGGTTCAGTAACTGTGGGGATGGCTGGCTTAGGATTTGAGCAAGGCTTGACCGGTGCTTGGTGGCTGCTTGTTGGTGCTATTGGCCTGTTAATTTTAGGGTGCTTCTTTGCTAGGAAGGCAAGAGTTGCTGCCCTCTACACTCTTCCCGAGCTGGTGGAAAAGCAGTATAACCACCGCGTAGGTTTGGCGGCTTCCATTCTCATCGTTATCGCCTGGACAGGTGTGGTAGCAGGGCAAATTGTGGCTGCTGGCAAAGTCTTATCTATTCTGGGAATAGCCTCTGTTACCTCTTGGATGATTATTTTTACCCTAGTCTTTGTCAGCTATACCATTTTGGGAGGTCAATACTCTATTATCCGCACCGATGTTTTCCAGGCAGTAATACTTTTTGCTGGAATTTTTGTCGCTTTAGCTCTGGTCTTTTCTCAGGTGGGGGGATTGGGTGGATTGAGAGCTTCTCTGCCTCCAGCTTACTTTTCTTTTCCCTTGAGCCCCAAATTCGATTGGAAGATGCTCCTGTCCCTTTTAATTCTTGTCGGCGCGACTTTTGTAGTTGGTCCAGATATATACACTCGACTTTTCTGCGCCAAAGAGGAGAAAACGGCTCAACTAGCGGCTTTTTTGTCTGCCTTTCTTTTTCTCCCCCTAGCTTTTGCCATCACCTTAATAGGAATGGGTGCTAGGGTTCTATATCCTGAGATTTCTGCCGAGCAAGCTTTTCCGCAAGTAATAAGTGGGATTCTTTCTCCTGGTTTAAGTGGGTTGATTCTCGCTGCCTTGGTCGCGGCGCTCATGTCCTCGGCGGATACTTGTCTCCTTAGCCAAAGCGTTATCCTGGCCGAGGATATATTTAAACGATTTCGTCCTTTATTTGATGAAGGGAAAACTGTTTTGCTAACTCGCATAAGCATATTGGTGTTAGGTCTTGTAGCACTGGGTTTAGCTATAGCCTTAAAAGGAGTGATTTCATCCCTTCTCTTTGCTTACACTATTTTTACCTGTGGCTTAGTTGTTCCGGTAATCGCTGGGTTTTACAAAGAAAAGCTAAAAGTCACTCCGCAAGGCGCTTTGGCAGCTCTTATAGGTGGTGGGGTAGTAGGGTTAGTGGGGAAAATTCCGGGTCTTGATATTCCTCTCAAGCAAGACTTGGGCCTTATAGGGTTTGCTATAAGTGCCCTTCTTCTTTTTGGGGTAAGCTTCCTTAGTCTTAAGGGGCTGTCATTGCGAGGCATCCTGAGCACAAGCGAAGGAACTCGCCAAAGCAATCCTAAAGGGCGGTAAGGAGATTGCTTCATTTCATTCGCAATGACATTCTTAGCAACCTCAAATCCGTGTTATAATGAAAAATGTGCATGTTGCTATCATTGGTTTGGGACTCATTGGTGGCTCAATAGGGCTTGCCTTAAAGGGAGTGGGTGAGCCAGGGTGGGAGATTGTTGGTTATGTACGCCGTGCCGAAGCTGCCTCAATTGCGTTGAGTTTAGGAGCGGTTGATAGAGCGGAAACTAACCTTAGGGAGGCGGTAAAGGGAGCCGACCTGGTTATCATTGCTACTCCAGTTCTAACTATAAAACAGATTCTATCTCAAATAGCTAGCTGTCTCCCTCATGGTTGCATAGTTACTGATACAGCAAGCACAAAGGTCGAGGTTATGAGGTGGGCAGAGGAAATATTGCCACCAATAGTAGATTTCATTGGTGGGCATCCTATGGCGGGGAAAGAAGCCTATGGTATTCAGGCTGCCGAGGCTAAATTATTTCAAGGCTGTGCTTATTGCCTTACCCCAGCAAAGAGAGCTTCATCAGATGCGATAGACAAAGTGGCAAATTTAGTGAAGAAATTGGGGGCTAGTCCCCTTTTCATTGACACTGAGGAGCATGACAACTTGGTGGCTGGCATCAGTCATTTACCTATGTTGCTCTCAGCGGCCCTGGTATCAGTGACTACTAAGGATTCTTCTTGGGACAAAATGTCCCGGCTAGCTGCCTCTGGCTATCGTGACCTCACTCGACTGGCTTCGGGAAATCCCGAGGTGAATGCCCATATTTGCCTTACTAATAGGCAAGCCATAATCCATTGGATTGATGAATTCAGCAAGGAGTTGGATAGGTATCGCCAGTTAGTGGGTGCGAGGGATGACATGGTGATGCAGAATGAACACTTGGAGGAGGCTCTAGCTGAGGCTAATAAGGCAAGGCAAAAATGGCTAGACAAAACATAGCTGAGACAGTCAAACCCTGTCCGCGTTTAGAAGGAGAAGTTATTCTGCCGGGAGATAAGTCTATCTCCCACCGAGCAGCTATCCTTAATAGCCTGGCTTGGGGCAAAGCTGAGATTAGTAATTTTGCTCCAGGTAAAGATTGTCTCGCCACTATTAGCTGTTTAAGGGCTCTAGGAGTGGAAATCCGTAGAGGGGGGCCTCAGAATTGGCCCACTTTGCTAGTTTCAGGAACTGGAAAAGACGGTTTGAAGGGCATGGTGATGCTGAAAGAACCTGCCGATGTACTCAATGCTGAAAACAGTGGCACTACTATGCGTCTCCTTAGTGGTCTCCTTTGCAGCCAGCCTTTTCTATCTATCATTACCGGCGATGCCTCCCTTCGTTCGCGTCCCATGGGGAGGCTGATCGAGCCACTGCGCCGCATGGGCGCTGAAATTTTTGGGAGGGGGAAGGATTCCTTTGCTCCTCTAGTTATCAAGGGAAGAGAATTGCACGGCATAGAATTCTCCTTGCCCGTTCCCAGTGCTCAGATTAAATCGGCAATTCTTTTAGCTGGCCTTTTTGCTCGAGGCAAGACTATTTTGCATCAGCCAATCCCTTCGCGAGATCATACTGAGAGATTGCTCAAGCAAATGGGGGCTGAATTAAAAACTGAAAGCTGTCAGTTGAACCCCTTGATCAACCCTTTAGCTCCTGTGAGCTTTCGCATACCTGGCGATATCAGCTCGGCGGCCTACTTTTTAGTTGCTGGAGCCATTCATCCCAATGCCAGGATAGTGATAAAGAATTGTGGTATTAACCCTACCCGAACGGGGATCATTGATGTTCTCCTTGATATGGGGGCTAAGCTCAAGATGGAAAACGAGCGGATGGAAGTTGGTGAGCCATTGGCTGATATTATAGTGGAATCTAGCGAGCTAAAAGGGGTTGAGATTGGTGGGGATATTATCCCTCGCCTCATAGACGAGATTCCTGTTCTGGTGGTAGCTGGCTGCGTAGCTAGAGGTAAAACTGCCATCAGGGGTGCTGGTGAATTGCGAGTGAAGGAGTCGGATAGGATTGCTACCGTATCAAGGGAACTTTCCCGTTTAGGGGCTAAAATTGAGCCATTGCCCGATGGTATGGTTATCTATGGAGGGGAGCCTCTCTTAGGAGCAAAGGTTGATAGTCACCTAGACCATCGGTTGGCGATGAGCTTGGCTATAGCTGGTTTGATAGCTAAGGGAGGAACAACTATTAACCATGCACAAGTGGTGCAGGTCTCCTATCCTGCCTTCTGGCAGGATTTGCAGAATCTTGTCGATTAACGTTAGCTGGGAATGAAATGGCATGGTGATGCAGAATGAAGCAATCTCATAACCTTAGATCCTTCGCGGAGTTTACTCTGAGCGAGATTCCTCGGTCGCTTTGCTCCCTCAGAATGACAAGAGGCGAAGGGCTCAGGACTGCGCCTTTGCTCATTGTCCTTACTGGACCCTCAGGAGTGGGCAAGGATGCTGTGCTTACCAGGATGAGGAAGCTGAGGCGTCCCTTCCACTGCGTTGTTACTGCTACAACACGCCTCCAGCGTGAAGGGGAGAAAAACGGAGCGGATTATTACTTTTTAACCCAGGAAAAGTTTCAGCAAATGGTAGCTAAAGGTCAACTTTTAGAATGGGCTAAGGTTTATGGCAATTACTATGGTGTGCCCAGGGATGAGATAAGCCAAGCTTTATCTAAGGGGGCAGACGTGATAGTTAAGGTGGATGTCCAGGGAGCGGCCACTATCAAGAAAATCCTGCCACAAGCAATATTTATTTTTCTCATGCCTCCTTCAATGGAGGAATTGGAACTACGGCTGAAGCAACGCCACAGTGAATCTTCAATAGATTTAGCTTTAAGGTTGGAGAAGGCTAAAGAAGAGATAAAAAGCTTGCCGCTCTTCGATTATGTCATAATAAGCCACCAAGACAGGCTTGATGACATTATATCCCAGATTGATGCCATTGTCACCGCGGAAAAATGCCGAGTGAAGCCAAGGATTGTGGAGCTTTGATTTGATAGCTTGCCCTGCTGGGAGGCAAGATAAAAATGCAAAAGTAACACTAAATGTTTGAAATGTCAGATGTGTGGTGAAGATAAATGCTAGTAAAAAACGCTGATGTGCTAGTTCAAAATGCTCGAAGTCCGAAACTCAGTAAGGCTAGAGGAATCTTGGTTGAGTTAGTAGATAGTGCCATCAAAGCGGGGGATCCTTCTTCTAGTATACGAAAATGGGTGAAAGTTGAAGCTGATAAGCTTAAGTTTGGGAATTATGAGGTTGATCTCAGCAGGATTGATAGGATTGTGGCAGTCGGCGGCGGGAAAGCCAGTGCCGCGATGGCGATAACGCTTGAGCAGATTTTGGGAGACCGACTCGCGGAAGGCACCGTAAACATCCCTGAGGGCACGGTACCAAGGAAGGCAGGGCACAAAATCAAGTTCGTGGAGGCAGGGCATCCCATTCCCAGCGAATCTGGTATGGAAGGCACCAAGCGGATAGTGGATCTTGTTAGCGGACTCAGTTCACGAGACCTCGTGATATGTCTCATAAGTGGCGGTGGTTCGGCACTTATGCCCCTCCCTGCGGAGGGTATAGAGCTTAGCGAGCTGCAAGAGGTTACACAGCTTTTGCTAAAAAGTGGTGCTGCCATCCAGGAGGTTAATGCGGTCAGAAAACACCTGTCTGCAGTGAAGGGGGGCCAACTGGCTAGGGCAGCTTATCCGGCAAGGATCGTTACTCTGATTATCTCTGATGTAGTTGGGGATAAATTAGATACGATCGCTAGTGGGCCGACTTATTGGGATTTAACCACCTACCGGGATGCTTTTTCCGTGCTTGAAAAATATAAACTCACAGAAAAGGTATCGCCAAGCATTATTGCCCGCTTGAGAAACGGAGTGAGAGGTGCGATACCTGAAACACCCAAGCTGGGGGAGGAATGTTTCCGAAACGCCTACTACAAGATTATAGCAAGCAATGCAGATGCTCTCGAAATGGCTGTGGAAGTTGGAAGGGCCCACGATCTCAACGTCCATATTTTAACAGCCACGATGCAAGGTGAGGCGCGCCAGGTCGGCGGGCACTTAGCCCATGTAGCGAAAGAAGTATGTGAGGCAGGAAAGCCAATCCCAATGCCAGGTCTTTTGCTTTCAGGGGGCGAGACTACGGTAAGTGTGAGGAGCCAAGGCGTAGGAGGTCGAAATCAAGAGCTCGTGCTTAGTGCGGTGGCAGGGTTAGCGGGTTTGGAGAACGCAGCTATTGTATCCTTCGGCACGGATGGGGTAGATGGCCCCACAGATGCTGCTGGAGCGATAGCGGATGGATTCACACTCCAGAAGGCGAGAGAACTTGGTTTAGATCCTTCCTCCTACCTCGAGAACAACGACTCTTACCATTTCTTTAAGGAGCTTGAGGATCTAGTGGTAACCGGGCCCAGCGGGACCAATATAATGGATATCACAGCCTTAATTGTTTTCTAAGGTTAATTCCAAATTCTGTAGTATTTTTACAATCGTCATATCCGTTTGAGCCATAGAATATGAAATCATACCTATATTCTTCATAGTATCTTTTGGTTTTTCATCCACAATTCCATTCGGAGGTATCTTTATTCCATTTACGCTCATTAAGGCACTTTCCATAGCAACGCCTGCTGCTGTCATGGCTTTTAATGTGCAACTATATTTAGCCCCATCGCATATGACGCCTGTCATATTTGATGCTGCAGCATTAATGGCATTGTTTATTTCCCTCTCTTTGCCTCCCAGAAGATATGTGAGCCCTGCCGCTGCTCCAATAGCTGATTTATTGAAACAACCGCATAGCGCAGACAAATCACCTGTATAGTTGGATATGATCCTGGTGACAATGTGTGACAGCAGTATAGACTTTAGGAGTCTATCTTCACCTTTCTTTAGCCATTTGGCGGTAACAATGATGGGAACTGTAGCGGTGATACCCATATTTCCTGACCCTGATGTGCTCATTGCTGGTTTTGGAGCACCTCCCATCCTCGCCTCAACTCCAGAGGCAGTCTCCAGTTTAATATTTGTCATTAAGTCATTTGATAACATGCCATTTTGAATCAAATTCTCTAGAGCTTTTACAATTCCTATACCATATTGTTTGCCTCTTCCCTCTTTTGTCAGCTGTTTATTTATAATTATTGTCTTCCTAAGTTCTTCTTTCTCCTTAGCATCTATAGCTTCGATAATTTTAATAATCCCTGCTATATTCTCTGGCAAATTTTCTTCCTCATTCTCGGCTTTCTGATCAGTACTTTGTTCGTATATTTTCCTATCGTTTATTTGTATTAACACTATATTGTCATGAGCTCCACATATTCTTGTCTTTGCTATTGTTTCTGTTTCATCTTTAAGGTAAATAAGTTCGGCCGAGATGTCGATATCTGTTATTTTTTCACCAATGTCTGCCTCTCCAATTTCTACTTTGCCCACCAAGCCATTTGCCCTTTCTAGTATGGGAGCATTTATTTGGTCGAAAATATTTAAATATTGCTGCTTCTTTAGGGTGGCATTTTTGTTAAGATTTGTGAATATGCCTAGAGCTGCTGCGAGTTTAATCCCTCTTTGCCCATTAGTTTTAGGTATAGCGACACCACAGGCATTTTTAAAGACATTTCTATCCACCCTTATCATCAATTTTTCCACTTTCTCAGTATCAGGTAAAGGTACACTCTTATTTATGCCCAAGCCTAAATGCACCGGGTAGTTGCCAAATAAGGCGTTATATGCTGTTGATGTAGCCAATCCTATTGCTGCTACCTCAGTGCACCCCATTGCGGGCTTTACATTGCGTTGCAGGAATTTCAGTATGTCTATTTCAATTTCTCCGTTAGTCGAAATTAATTTTGGATTGCATTTATATGTAGGTAAGGCTGTAGCACCTCGGGCACTAATACTGTGCCATCGGGTTGCTGATAATTTTCCAGCACAGCGATAAGGACCCGCGGTAAAGCTAAACCTGAGCCATTAAGTGTGTGGACAAAGCAAGGTCTACTTCCAGGGTCGGGTCGATAGCGGATATTAGTTCGCCTGGCCTGAAAGTCGCTGCAGTTGCTACAGGAGCTGACCTCAAGCCACTCAGCAGTGCCTGGAGCCCACATTTCAATATCGTATGTTTTACAGGCAGCAAAACCAAGGTCGCCAGTACATAATTGTATCACGCGGTAAGGAATAGCTAGTCTACGGCACACATCTTCAGCATTAGCTACTAACTTCTCCAGTTCCTCATCAGATTTTTCCGGCTCAGTGAGCTTATAAAGCTCCACCTTATCAAACTGATGCCCTCTCTTGATACCCCGGGTATCTTTACCCGCAGCCATCTTCTCCCGGCGGAAGCAAGCGGTGTAGGCAACGTAATGAAGGGGTAAGCCCTTGGCATCTAATATCTCATCACGATGCAAATTAGTTAAAGGCACTTCTGCTGTGGGTATAAACCAGAAATCATCCTCATCGTCGTGGTATAGGTTATCGCTAAATTTGGGCAAGTTTCCCGAACCTACCATGCATTCCCGCTTGACCATAAAAGGAGGATAGATTTCTTTGTAGCCATGCTCGGTTACATGCAAATCAAGCATAAAAGAGATTAGCGCTCGCTGAAGATGTGCTCCCAATCCTTTGAGAACATAGAATCGAGTCCCAGAGAGCTTTACCCCCCTTTGAAAATCTATTATGCCCAGTTTCTCACCTAACTCCCAATGAGGCAGCGGCTTAAAGGAGAACTCTCTTGGCTCACCCCAGCTACGCACCACAATATTGTTGCTCTCATTCTTTCCCAAAGGCACGCTGGTATGAGGAATGTTTGGCAGTTCTAGCAATAAGGATTCAAGGTTGGCTTTAACCTGGCTGGTTTCCTGCTGTAAAGCAGATATTTGCTCTCCTAGCTTACGCATCTCGGCAATAAGCTGAGGTGGTTTCTCCTTCGTTGTGCCTAGCTGTTTGCTTACCTGGTTATGTTGACTCCGGAGTAGCTCTACCTGACGAAGCAAGTGACGGTGGTACTCATCAGTTTCAAGAATGTTCTCTAAAGCGAAAGTATTGCCTCTTTTCTCCAGTGCCTGGCGAACAACCCCCGGACTTTCACGGATAAGTTTAATATCAAGCATTTGTTCTTCCCTCCACTTAGTTCGGAGTTAGGGCTCCGATTTTGTCTTCAATTGAGGGAAAAGTATAACCTCACGAATAGAGCTTTGTCCAGTCAGTAGCATTACCAAGCGGTCGATGCCTATTCCCAAACCTCCAGTGGGTGGCATCCCATACTCTAAAGCTTGAAGAAAATCCTCATCGGCAATTTCAACCTCCTCATTTCCAACCTGCTCTTTTAGCTGTTGTCGAAACCTCTCTCTCTGTTCCAGAGGGTCGTTGAGTTCAGTGAAGGCATTGGCAACCTCTATCCCGTTAATGAATGCCTCAAACCTTTCCACCAAACGGTCATCGCCCCGCTTGCGCTTGGCCAAAGGCGACATTTCTACTGGGTAATCGAGAAGGAAGGTCGGCTCAATGAGATTCGACTCAACAAAGGTGGCAATTAGCTCATCTACAAGTTTTCCTCTTCCCTTGCCCGGATCAGCTTCCATTCCCATCTCTATCATTCGTGACCGCAAGGAAGCAGCATCGGGATAATCTTCAAAGTCAATGCCACAATGCTTTTTAATAGCCTCACGTAAATAGAGCCTTTGCCAGGGAGGAGTAAGGTCAATGGTTTTCCCTTGACAGGTAATCTTGGTATCGCCCAGAACTTTATGAGCAATGTAAGAGATTGCCTCCTCAACCAAATTCATTATGTCATTATAATCAGCATAGGCCTGGTAACATTCAAGCAAGGTGAATTCAGGATTATGTTTAACGGAAATGCCTTCGTTGCGAAAGGCATGCCCCATCTCATAAACCTTATCAAAACCGCCCACTATTAGCCTCTTGAGGTGAAGCTCTAGAGCGATACGCAGGTAAAGGTCTTCATCGAGTGCGTGGTGATGGGTGATGAAGGGACGTGCTAATGCTCCTCCCGCTTGTGGCTGGAGCACAGGGGTCTCCGCTTCTATAAAGCCTTGGCTATTGAGAAAATTTCTAACCTCAGTGATAATCTGGCTACGTAGGGTAAAAATGGTTCTGGCATCTTCGTTGGAAATAAGGTCAAGATACCTCTGTCGGTACCTCTTTTCTACATCAGCCAGTCCATGCCATTTCTCCGGCAGTGGACGAAGGGACTTACATAACATAGTGTAATTAGATACTTCAAGCGTGATCTCCCCTTTTTTTGTTCGGAAAAGCTTGCCTTCCACCCCTATAATGTCGCCAATGTCAACCTCCTTAAGAAATTCATACTTCTCCTGCCCCAGAGAATTGTAGCGAAAGCAGAGCTGTATCTTCCCTGAGCCATCACGAATATCAAAAAAGGTCATCTTACCCATGGAGCGCCTAGCCATAACACGACCGGCAAGGGATATAGTCTGAAAGCCTTCTTTTTGCTGTTTGAAGAGAGTTATTGCTTGTTGAACGGTGTGACTGGGGTGGTAGGAATGGGGATAAGGGTCTATCCCACGAGCCCGAATCCTACTCAGGCTATCCAACCTCTGTTGAGTTATACGCTCTAACCTTGAGGTCATAGGTTAAACTCCTAAAATCTCCTTAGCTTCTTTGGCCAGATGCGCGGGCACCATTATCTTTACTTCGCCTAAGCCATTAGTAGTAAGTCCATAAACCAGTCCCGCACTCTCATAGCTTAAGATGGTTGGAATACCTTCGCTCTCCAGCCGCCCCTTAATTATCTGCGCTTCCATTTGCCTGGCAGTGCAAATAGCAACCAGTTGTTCCTGTGTGGACATAAGCCTTGAGAGTGATATTGTAGCAGAAACCTATACCATCTCCAATATCGAGGTTTACCTCGAAAGGTAGTTCTTGACCCTTAAGGATGCACGATATAAAATCTGCCTTGCTGCCTGAAAGGCTTTACTTTAAGTCCAAAATCTAAAGGAGGGAAGGTGATTTGTATGCGCTTGGAAGACATCTGCTACTGGAATTAAAAGATTGCAATAAGGAGGTGTTAGATGACTTAGATTTTCTCAGAGATTGTCTTAATGAAGCTGCTGTTCAGTGTGGTGCCATTGTCGTCGGCGAATCTTTCTACCATTTTTCTCCTCACGGGGTAAGTGGGGTGGTCAACATCGCTGAATCGCATATCTCTATTCATACCTGGCCTGAGTATAGATACGCTGCTGTTGATGTTTTCACCTGTGGAGACAAAGTGGAACCTGAAGAAGCTGCTAAGCTAATAGTAGAAAAGCTGGAAGCCCAAAATTATTCCCTAATAGAGTTGCGAAGAGGCATCATGGTGGATAGCCAGGTTGGTTGGGCCACAAAATGAAAAATAAAGACCCTGATAAACATAAATGGTTTCATGACTATATCAGCCCTGACCTTACTATGTTGCATAGCGTTAAGGAAGTGATATATTCAGGGCAAAGCAAGTTTCAATCGATAGACATTATTAACACTGGAAGCTTCGGTATTTGTCTTATCCTTGATGGTAAAATTCAATCCAGCGAGAAGGATGAGTTTATTTACCATGAAGTCTTAGTGCATCCAGCTATGCTTGCCCACCCAAAGCCAGAGAAGGTGTTTATTGCTGGGGGTGGAGAAGGTTGTACCCTTCGCGAAGTTTTGGCACATAAAACAGTGGAAAAGGTGGTTATGGTGGATATTGACGCGAAGGTAATAGATATTTGTCGTCAATTCTTACCTTCTTTTCACCAAAATTCCTTTGATGACTCTAGAGCAGAGCTTCACTTCACTGATGCCAGAAAATACCTGGAAGGAAGCGATGATAAATTTAATGTTATTATCATTGACTTAGCTGACCCTTTGGACAAAGGACCAGCCCGCTTGCTATATACTCAAGAGTTCTACCAAATAGTTAAACAAAGGCTTGAGCCTGATGGTATCATGTCTGTGCAAGCTGAATCTGCTAGTTGGACTGAGTTACAAAATTTCACTGCTATTGCCAACACCTTAAAAACTGTCTTTCCTATAGTTTGTCCTTATCGAGTTCACATACCTTCCTTTGCTGATGAATGGGGATTTATCTCTGCTTCGAAAAGCCTTGATCCGGCTAAATTAACATCTGGGGAAATTGATGTCAGAATCTCAGCAAGAATATCAAAAGAACTAAAATCCTACGATGGACTCACCCACCAAGCTATGTTTATCCTCCCCAAGCATATTCGCCGGGAGCTAGCTGCAACCAAAAAAATCATCACTGACAAAGAGCCTATCTTCACCTATTAAGATAACCTTCCCGATTTTGAAGCTCTCTTCTTCCTAATGTTATAATGCCTACAAACCCTCATGGATATTCTAGCTACGCTTAATCCTGTTCAGAGAGAAGCCGTAGAAGCAACAGAGGGGCCTGTGCTTATTTTAGCTGGCCCCGGTAGCGGCAAGACCAGGGTAATTGCCCATCGAGTTGCCTACTTGGTCAGGGGCTGTGGCGTTAATCCCCACCATATTATGGCAGTTACCTTCACCAATAAAGCTGCCCGGGAAATGAAAGAGAGGTTGGAGCAACTCCTGGGGCAAGCAGTTGAGGCCTTAACTTTGGGCACTTTCCACGCTATTTGTGCTCGAATTCTCCGCTGTGAGGGCAAAGCCACAGGGCTTAACACAGGATTTGTCATTTATGACGATGAGGATCAACTGAAATTGATAAAACAAAGCCTCCAAGAAATAAATCTTGACCCCAAGCAATATGCTCCTCGTGCTTTACAGTCAGCTATTAGTGCTGCCAAAAGCCGACTTATTAGCCCCAAGGGCTATGCGCAGCAGATTCAGAGTTATTTTGAGGAGGTAGTGCAGCGAGTTTATCAGCGCTATCAACAGTTGCTCAGTCAAAGTGGGGCGGTGGATTTTGACGACTTGCTAATGAAGGCAGTGGAGTTATTCCGCAACCATCCGCAGATCCTTAACAGATACCAGTCGCGCTATCTCCATATTCTAGTTGATGAATTCCAGGATACCAACATTGCTCAGTATATGCTCATAAAGCAGCTAGCAGGAAAGCACCATAATATCTGTGTCGTTGGTGATCCCGATCAATCCATTTATTCTTGGAGGTTTGCCGATTTGCGCAACATTTTAAGCTTTGAGAAGGATTATCCCCAAGCTAAAGTAGTGTTTTTGGAGCAAAATTACCGTTCTACCAAGACCATTTTAGAAGTGGCTTCAGACGTTATCTCGGCGAACGTGCAGCGCAAGCCAAAAGACTTATGGACAGAAAATGAAGTCGGCTCTCCAGTAGCTATTATTGAGAGCTATAGCGAGGAAGAAGAAGCTCAATCAGTGGTTAATGAGATAGAGAAGTTGATCAGTCAGGAACAAATATCCCTCAAAGATTGCGCCGTGATGTATCGAGTTAATGCTCAGTCACGAGTTTTGGAGGAAACATTTATGAGGTATGGAGTGCCTTATAAGCTTGTTGGCGGCACACGCTTTTACCAGAGGCGGGAGGTTAAGGATGTCATTGCTTACCTTAGGCTCATTCATAATCCTCATGACAATGTTAGCCTGACCCGGATAATAAATGTTCCCGGAAGAGGTATTGGGCAGGGCACCCTTAGCCAGCTTCGAGCTTGGGCAAGGTCTCATGATACTTCTCTCTACGATTCCTTAAAGCAGATTGTAGAAGAGAAAACACTCTCTTCACGCATCACTCAAGCTTTAGCGGGTTTTGTTGCTCTTATTGATGAACTTATGCCTAAAAGTCACGAGCTAAGCCTCGCTGAACTAACAAATGAAATATTGGAGCATATCAGGTACAGGGAATATCTCTTGGATAAGGAGGTTGGGGGGGAGGAGAAGTGGGAGAATATAATGGAGCTAAAAAGCGTAGCCAAAGAATATAATGGCTTACCCACTGAAGAAGCTTTAGCCACCTTTTTGGAGAAAGTCAGCCTGGTATCAGACGTAGATGAATTAGATGAAAAAGCTGATGCGGTAACTCTAATTACCTTACATCAAGCCAAAGGTTTAGAGTTTCCCGTGGTTTTTATCGTTGGCATGGAGGAAGGAATTCTCCCCCATAGGAGGTCTTTTGATGATCCTGAAGAGATGGAAGAGGAGCGCCGCCTTTGCTATGTGGGCATGACCCGAGCTGAGAAACAACTTTACCTTTTGCATAGTTACCGGCGTAGTTTATTTGGCGGCTCAGTAAATCCAGCCTCACGTTTTCTTCAGGATATTTCACCACATTTAGTAAACGTTAAGGGGTTATGGGAGGGGGAAAGCCTTAGTCTCCCAGCCACTGTTTACTCCCAATCACCAATTAATTCCTTAAGCACCTTAGGGCTGAAAATGGGTGACTGGGTGCACCACAGCAAATTTGGCGATGGCATAGTGATGGATTGCCTTCCTGACAGAGGGGATCGAGTGGTAACTGTGGCCTTTAAAGAAGCTGGGGTTAAGAAACTTCTGCTCAGCCTGGCAAAATTGGAGAAAATCGAAAAAGATATCGATTTTCCCTGATAAACTATTGACAAAATACACGAAAGCGTGTAAAATTAAGATTAAACGGTGACTATCAAGGGCATGGTCAAGCTAGGGCAACCAGGGAGAAGGAAAATAAGGAGTTGTGTGCGTAGATCTATTAAAAAGGGCATGCAGCAACCCTTATTATCTACTGTTACAATTCAAGGAGATTTAGACCTCCACTTTGACATTAGGCCAGGTGAAAGGATTCTAATAATTAGTAACGCCCAATCATATTTAACACATGGTTTCCACAGGTATCCTACGAAATTCTTCCCTGAATTACCACGGTGGGCTATTCAAAAATACACGAAAGTTGGAGATTGGGTTTTGGACCCCATGGCTGGCAGCGGCACTGTGAATGTAGAATGTATAGTTTCAAAGCGAAACTCGATTGCTATTGATGTAGATCCTTTCGCAAGACTACTAACGAGGGTAAAGACAACGCCACTCAGAGAGGATGTTCTGGCTGATACTTTTAATTGGCTTCTTGCTCAACTTGCTAATTGTGTTCCACCTTAATCCGTGGATTTTAAAATTTAGCTTCAGTTGGGTATTACACAGTAATACTCAGCCTCACCTCGAAAGAGATTTCAATTGTTCTCTATCCAG
>Ga0209609_10000122_pt1 | contig 44964 bp, 41 predicted proteins | sample LakKivw325mmetaG_FD_184136 | JGI IMG/M metagenome (GOLD analysis project Ga0209609, IMG submission 184136) | Anoxic lake water microbial communities from Lake Kivu, Rwanda to study Microbial Dark Matter (Phase II) - Lake Kivu water 325m metaG... | ecosystem: Environmental > Aquatic > Freshwater... | reverse complement strand
GCGCTGTGCGGTGCTGTGTGCATCCCTGTGCTGGGGATACCGTCGGCTATCCTGCTGATCCTCAGCAGGGACAGGTTCGAGGCCGTCCGCGCGGCCGGGGGCAAAGAGGGCTCGCCAGGCGGCTCCGGCGATACGCAGGCGGCAGGCAAGGGCGCACCGGGGCCCTCGTGAGGCAACGCGAACTCGAGGGTGCCTGTGTCAGATAGCGAAAGGAGAGACGCATGCCCAACCACGTGTACAAAAGCATCGAGTTGACAGGTTCCTCCACGACAAGCATGGAGGATGCCGTCCGCACGGCGATGGACAGGGCGGCCAAGACCATCCGCAACATGCGCTGGTTCGAGGTCGTGCAGACGCGCGGCTACATGGAGGACAACAAGATAGCCTACTGGCAGGTCACTGTGAAGATCGGCTTCACCGTCGAGTAGCCACTTTCCCACATCAACCACGCACGCGGGTTTTCCCGCACCATCGATGAGAGACGCGGGCGCGGCGGAGGTATTGCTGAATAGCCTCTGCCGCGTCTCCGCATCGCCTTCCCATCCGCCTTCGGGCATCTCCGAACGTCGTACTGCTCAGGGATCAGCCCGGGGCTGGCAACATCGCTGGGTCGCGTGACCATTTCTGTGATTATCCGGGCCGGCAGAGGCGCAGTGGGCAGAAGCGAGCAGGAGGACTGCCACGCACAGCCCACGATTGGTGCCGAGGGAGGGACTCGAACCCACACACCCTTGCGGGAAGCGGATTTTAAGTCCGCCGCGTTTGCCTGTTTCGCCACCTCGGCACGCGGAGCAAAAGACAGGAGCCGGGGCCGGGGATGATGGGTGGAGGCGGCGAGCGGATTCGAACCGCTGAATAGGGGTTTTGCAGACCCCCGCCTTAACCTCTTGGCTACACCGCCGTCAACAACGAGAGAGGAGTGGTGGAGCGGAAGACGGGATTCGAACCCGCGACCTCCTCCTTGGCAAGGAGGCGTTCTACCACTGAACTACTTCCGCGCGCCGACAATTGTACTGACTTCCCGCGCGGCCTTCAAGGCTCACGGAGTGCCGAGGGGGAGACTTGAACTCCCACGGGCTTTCGCCCACCACCCCCTCAAGATGGCGTGTCTACCGTTTCCACCACCTCGGCATGGCAGGGGCGGAAGGATTCGAACCCACGACCGGCGGTTTTGGAGACCGCTGCTCTACCAGACTGAGCTACGCCCCTGTGTCACCCAAACAACTCTTCTGGTACCCCTGGGGCGATTCGAACGCCCGACACGCGGTTTAGGAAACCGCTGCTCTATCCTACTGAGCTACAGGGGCAGGAGTGGAGACAGGGGGACTCGAACCCCCAACCTCCGCGATGCGAACGCGGCGCTCTCCCTGCTGAGCTATGTCCCCAACGCGGGCATTGTAGCAGGCTCGCGGACGAACGGCAAGACAAAGAGGAAGGACCCGGCGCGTCAAACACCGCCGTCACGCGGTGGCCGGCTACGGACCCCACTGCTCGTACAGAATAACCTCGCGACGGCAACGCGGGCACAGGAAGCTCACGTTGTCCCCACGGTCGAGCGGCCGCCCCTCGGCCCGGGCGACGTCGTCGGCCAGGCCCAGATCCCGGCTGAGCATCAGAGTCAGGCCCATGTTGCCGAAGGCCTTGGGGCCCAACTTGGCCGCGACCCACCGGATCTGATCGACTGTGGCGATGACCTCGCCGCATTCCCGGCAGATGACCAACTCCTTCTCGACGGTCGAGACGGACTGCGACCGGTCATACGTGCCGGTTACGAAGTCGTTCGTCAGCTTGATGCCCTCAGAGGTCGTGCAGTGCCGCTGGCACTGCCCGCAGTAGATGCAGTGGTCCTGATGCACGGTGAGCTTGCGTCGCCCCGCGCCGTTCGAGACCGAGTCCACCACGTCGATGGCCCGCGCCGGGCAGACCTGAGCGCACGCGCCGCAGGCGATGCACTTGTCCTCGAAGAACTTCGGCTTGCCGCGGAAGCGCTCCGGGGGAACAATCGGCTCGTAGGGGAAGCGCACCGTGTACGGTCGACTGAAGAGCGACCGCAGCGCCTCACCGACTTCGCGGACTTTCGGTGTCCTCATACTCTAGGCTCCAAGCATCATGGCCTGCACGGCAGGCTCAAGCAGCGTATCGATGAACCACGGGAACGCGAGACCCAGCACGATACACGCAAGGGCAAGGACGACCATGGGGGCGTACATGCTCACCGGGCTCTCTCTCACCTCGCTCAGGGTCGTGGGCAAGGCCCCGAAGAAGACGCCCCGCTCGTACTTCAGGAAGTACCCGATGGTCACGACCGCGCCAAGGGCAGCAACCACCGCCGCCCCGACAAACCCGGCCTTCACCGCGGCCACGATAATGATGAGCTTGCTCCAGAAGCCGTTGAAGGGCGGGCAGCCGCTCACGGAGAAGAAGCCGATGGCCGATGTCACGCCGGTCACCGGCATGCGGGAGTTCAAACCACCGAGCTGCGCAATCTCCCTCGTGCCGGCCTGCCGCTCGACGGAGCCGGCGCCGAAGAAGAAGAGCTCCTTGAACAGCGCGTGATTGACCAGGTGGAAGAGCGCGCCGACGAGCGCCAGCGGCGTCCCGACGGCCAGCCCGAGCAGCACGTAGCCCATCTGACTGATAGTGCAGTAGGCCAGCAAGCGCTTCATGTCTCCCTGCATCAGGGCGAGCAGAGCACCTGCCAGTATGGAGAGCCCTCCCGCAACCAGGAGCACCGTGGAGAAGGCGCCACCGGGCACGAAGGCAACGAACAGGAGCCGCATCAGCCCGTAGAGGCCAACTATCTTGATGAACACACCCGACAGCAACGCGGACACAGGTGAAGGCGCCGTTGAGTGAGCGTCAGGCAGCCATGCATGGAACGGAACGAATGCCGCCTTCAGCGCCAGGCCGGCAAGCAGCAGAGCGGCTGGCAGCGCGATGCCATCGGCTGCCGACAGCTCGCCGAATGCGAGCGTCCCGGTGCGGCCGTACATCAGGCCCATGCCCGCGATGAGGCAGAGGGTGCCGACGGTGCCGAGCACCTGGTACTTGAACGAGGCCTCGAGGTAGTCCCTGCCGAGACCGTACGCCACGAGCGCGTAGCAGGCGAGGGCCGCCACCTCGATGCCGACGTACATGTTGACGATGTCGGCGCCAAGCACGACGATGTTCATGCCGGTGACCATGAGCATCAGCAGCACGTAGTACTTCGCCTTGGAGCTGTAGGACCGCATGTAGGAGACGGAGTAGACCGACGCCGCGAGGCTGCCGACGGCCACGACGAGCAGCATGAGCAGGCTCAGGGCATCCGCACTCAGGCTGATGCCAAGAGGCGAGGCGCCACCGAGGTTCCAGGACAACTTCGTCCCCGCAGCCAGAGGTCCGGCCACGGAAAGGGCGAGACCCAGGGTGACAGCCGTTCCAACGTTGCACACAACGTCAACCGCACGCTCTGAGCTTCTCGCGAGCAGAGCAACAACAGCCGCAGTCACCAAGGGCACAAGAACAAGAGCCGGAAGCACAGCGCTCATCCCTTGAGTCTCCTCATCTCCCGGACATCGATGGTCTGGTGTTTCTCATGGAGCCGCACCGCCGTGACCGTCATCAGGGCGACCACAGCCGTGCCTCCCACGATGGCAATAAGCGCAATGCCCTGGGACACATGCGCTACGCCGGACTTCAGGACGCCGGCGTCAATCACCATTGCAGCCACACCCAGGGCCAGGAACTCGATGCCCATGACGACTTTCAGGAGGTTCCTCTTGAGGACAACGCCGTACAGGCCGGCAAGAATGAGCACGCACGAAGCGACGGTGAGAGCGCTCATTCGTCCCTCCTTCCCGTCTTGCGGAGCATGGCCCAGACGGCGGCAAGCGCCGCAGCCACGACCAGCAACTCGCGGAGGAGTCCCACCTGGCTGCCAGCCGATTCGCCTTCAGCCAGCGGCGCCCCGGGAGCCATCCGTCCCAGCACCACAAACAGAACCACAGCCAGGACCACCAGAGCCACCGCTGCCAGCACACCCGCGGTGCTGCGGTCGAAGCCGCTCACCTCATCACGTCCACCGATCCGGGCGAAGGCGTTCCGCCAGAGAGGTAGCAGCACGGCCGCCGCAACCAGGGCGCCGACGCCTACCTCAACCGCCCCCGCAAGGAACATCCCGACGGCGAAGAGAACCAGCGCAGCGCCGGCAGCGTAGAGCGACTTCTTCAGCTCTCGCATCTCGAGAGCAGCGACTCCCGCCACAGCGGCGAGGACCAGAAGAACAGCCACAGGACTATCCATAATCTCTTCCTACATCACGAGGGCCGCCACCACGAGCAGCACCGCCAGCCCCCAGAGAATCCACGACACGTAGGTCGGGAGGCTGCCTGTTTGCAGCGAACTCAACCAGCGGCCGAGCGGCGGCGCCATGCGGCTCACATGCTCGATGTCGAATGCCCCGGCCTCTCCCCTGTCATACAGTGCGCTCAAGCCGGGCAATCTCCGAATCGTGTCGTAGAACTCAGTGCCGAGCACTCGAGTATCAGGCTGCTCGCGATAGCGGGCATACGGCGTGTTCAGCGAATCGCTGCTGCCCTCTCCGGAGCTCTCGCCGCCGAGATAGGCGGGCAGCACCCGCTTCGAGCCGGTGCGGGAAAGCAGATAGAGCCCGTATCCGAGGAGCAAGGCAAGCAACAGCAACCCCGTGCCGAGCGTCGGGCTCCACAGACCAGCGAGGGAGATGGCCGCCGGAAATGCCGGGAACTGCATGCCGACAGCCGGACCGATGAAGCGAAGCAGCGGCACCTGCGCGGCGATGCCGAACACGACACAGAGTGTCGCCAGCACCGCGGGCCCAAAGCGCATCGACGCGCCAACTTCGGTCACGGCGTTGAGTTCGCGGGGCCGCTCGCCCAGGAACACGGCGTGAGCAACCTTCACGAACGATGCCAGCGTCAGGGCGCTTCCGAACATGGCGGCGACCAGGAATATCCAGTACCGGTCGATGCCGGCCTCAACCAGGCCCTGGTACACCATCCACTTCGACACGAATCCGTTCAGCGGAGGGATGCCGGAGATGGCTGCAGCCGCGATGCCGAAGAACGCGAAGGTGAGCGGCATGGCGCGACCGAGACCACCAAGGCGCGCGAGGTCCATCGTGCCGGTACGCTTCTCCACCGCGCCGGCGGAGAAGAACAGGCACGTCTTGTAGATGGCATTGTTCAGCATGTGGAAGAGGCCGCCGGCAATACCGATCGGCGTACCGGTTCCGATGCCCAGCACCATGTACCCGACCTGAGAGACCGCGTGGAAGGAGAGCAACTTGCGGAGGTCGTGCTGGACCATCGCCATGACCACGGCGGCAACGAGAGTCACAGCGCCGATGATCATGAGGAGCAGGTTCAGCGCCACGGTCATCTCGAACACGTCGAGTGCAAGGCGCGCCAGCAGGTAAACGCCGAGCAGCTTGTCGAGTGAGGCGGGCAGCAACGCCATGACCGATGTAGGCGCGGCCTCAGCCATCTCCGGTATCCAGCTGTGCATCGGCATCGCGCCGCCCTTGGACATGGCTCCAACGAGAACCAGCACGAACGCCGCAATAGACATGGCGCCGCGCGCCGGCAGCGACGTGCCGCTGATGCTCAGGCTCCCGGCCTGGGCAAAGATGAGGCCGACACCCAGGATGAGCGCGAGGTCGCCGGCGCCCAGGATGAGCATGCTCTTCCCGGCGGAGCGCATCACCTTCGCAGGCGCGGCATCAGCCGCGCCGATGGTGGTAAGCAGGAACAGCGTCACGAGGACCAGTCCCCAGAAGCCGATGAAGCCGAGCCAGTTGTCGGCCAGCAGTGCACCATTGGCGGCGCCCACGGTAATCAACACATAGGGGTAGTACTCACGCTGCCGCGGCCGGCCCTCCATATAGCCAAACGAGAAGACCGTCACCAGCAGGCCGATGAGCGCCGCGAACAGGACCATGAACCGGTTGAGCTCATCGATGCGGAGGTCCACCAGGTATCCCTGCACGAACCCCAGCGGCACGGCCTGAAAGGCTCCACCGGGGCCCGTTAGCGCCATGATGCTCAGAACGAACGTGGCGGACGCGACCACGGCGCTGAAACCCTGACGCAGCTTGTCCGCGGTGGGCGGAAGCAAGAACGCGACTGCCCCGGCTATCAACGGCAGGAAGACAACCCACGGAAGCACGCTCATAGCTCCAGCAAGCTCCTCAGGCGGTGATCAGCATTCCCGTCCAGTTCTCTCGTACGCTGCCACGACATCTCGAGGAGACTCTTCTCATCGAGCATCCGAATACTGCTCCCCTCCTCGAGACGCACTGCTCTGTTCGTGCAGCAGTAGCAGGGGTCGATGGACGCGAGGACAATCATTATGTCCGCTACGCGCTCGCCAATGAACCGAGAGCGGAACGACGGCAGATTGGCGTACGTAGGGGCGCGTACCTTGAGGCGGTACGGAATGTTCGTGCCATTGGAGCGGATGTAGTGGAAGCACTCCCCGCGAGGGGCTTCTTCCACTCCAATCCCTTCACCTACAGGCACCTCGGGTATCTCTGTGACAATGGGGCCTTCAGGGATCCGGTCAACACACTGCCGGATGATCTTCACCGCTTCCAACATCTCCAGCAGCCGAACGACAGCCATGGCCAGCACATCGCCATCGGTCTGCGTGATGACCTTCCACTCGACGAAGGGATACGCCGCGTAGGGGTAGTCCCTGCGGATATCGATGTCGACGCCTGCGCTACGGGCGACCGGGCCCACCGTGCAGCGCTTCATGGCGTCCTCGCGGCTCAATTTGCCGACCCCTTTGAGCCTGGCCAGAATCACCGGGTCGTCGAGCACTGCTCCGATGAACATGTTCAACTTCGGCTCAAGGGTATCGAGCGCCGAGAGTATGCCCGGGTATTCGGACGGCAGGATGTCCTGTCGGACGCCGCCCGGCTTCATCATGGCGTACGACTGCCGGTTGCCGGAGATGCGCTCAAACAGATCGCACACCAGCTCGCGATACTTCCAGGCCCACATCCAGATGGTGTGATAGCCGATGTAGTGACCGGCAAGGCCCAGCCACAGGAGATGACTGTGTATCCTCTCCAGCTCCGCGACGATGGAACGTATGTACTTGGCGCGGGGTGGAATCTCCACGCCGGCCAGATCCTCCACTGCGTTGCAGAACGCCAGTGGATGAGAGGTTGAGCAGATGCCGCAGATGCGTTCGACCAGGAACGTGACCTGGTCGTACGTCTTACTCTCCGCTATCTTCTCGATACCGCGGTGCATGAAGCTGGTGCGCCAGTCGATATCGACAACCCGCTCGCCTTCAACGACAACACGGAACAGCTCGGGCTCTTCGATGAGCGGGTGGTAGGGTCCGACGGGGATGGTAGTCTTCATTTGGTCCCCTTGCGCCGCATCTGCTCCCGCACCTGCTGGAGTTCTTCCTCGGTTCGATACGGGTACTGGCCCCGGTATTCCTTCCGGTATGGATACACGCAGTCGGGCCAGTCGTCAGCGAGCAGGAACCGCACGGGATTGGGATGGCCGATGAACGTGACGCCGAACAGATCCCTGATCTCCCTTTCGATGTACTCGGCTCCGTCGATGACGGGGGTTATCGAGTCTATCTGCGGTTCAGGCATCGGCACAAGCGCCCGGAGCGTGACGAGCCGACTCAACCGGTCAAAGGAGAAGTGATACAGGATCTCCATTCCGGACCGTGTTTCCAACGCCGTCAGGATGATAAGCCGCGCGCCGAGTTCGTTGAACATAAACGCCGCCGCATCCTTCACCACCGAAGTATGGATGCCAACGTAGGTTCGAGCGGCAGACCGCTCGAACACATCGATGACACCGCCACCGAGGTGCGCCTGCAGCGCCTCAACAGGATCAACATTCATCACCGTATCTTTCACAGCTTCGCCAGGCATTTCACCACTCCATCGATAATGGCCTCAGGTTTCGGAGGGCAGCCCGGCACATAGACATCCACCGGGATTATCTTGTCAAGCGGCCCGACCACATGGTAACTCCCGTCGAAGATGCCCGTGCTGCACGCGCACGCCCCTATCGCCACCACCAGACAGGGCCTTGCCGTCTGCTCATATACCCGCAGCACGCGGGGTAGAGTCTGCATGGTGACGACGCCAGTGACGAGCAACACGTCGGCGTGCCGTGGGGAGCCGACGAGCGTGATGCCGAAGCGCTCAACGTCATACTTCGGGGTCAGGACATCGAGAATCTCGATATCGCAGTTGTTGCACGAGCCGGCGTTGAGATGGAACGCCCATGGAGACTTCTTCAGTCCCCACCGTGCCAGTTTCCCCGGTTGTTTTCCGTAAATGTCCATGTTTCTACAAGCCTACCGTAGCTAGAACAATCCCTACGAGGGAGAGTATCAGCACGGGTCCCCAGAAGAACCGCAACGCCTGGTCGATACGCAGCCGGGGATTGGTGTTCTTTATCAACACGAGCACCACCAGTATGAGCGCGTACCACAGGACGGCCCACGGCGTCCACGCAGATGAAAGGAAGAGCGTGATGACCAGGACCGGGAGGATGCAGGACAGCATCGCCTTCGTCAGCTTGAAAGCGGCGAAAGGTGGCCCCGAGTATTCCGTGTACGGTCCCGCGATGAGTTCACACTCAGCTTCAGCAATGTCGAAAGGTCCGATGCCGAGCTTCGCCGGGACATACACCAGTGAGACAACAAACGCGATGATGCAGGACAAGCCCTGCGCTATCATCGGACTGCCGGATTGCTGGTAAGCCACCATGTCTCCGAGGGACAGGATGCCGCCGTTCTTGATGACGAGCGTGAAGACGGCGATCAGGAATGAGACCTCGTAGGCAAGCATGAGCTTCATCTCGCGGCTCGCGCCGAGGGCGGCGTAGGGGTTGCGCGAGGCAGAACCGCCGACAATCATGGCCACGGACGGAATATAGAGCAGATACAGGACCGCGATGAGGTCGCCCACGAAGCCCGTACCGGGCTGTATGCTCGCCCGCCAAAGGATGGTCGCGACGACCACGACCGCCGCAAAGCCGATGAACGGAGCACTGAGGAACGTGAACCGGGGGCTCCCCTCCACCACGACCGTCTCCTTGTTCATCAGCTTGACGACGTCCGCGATAGGTTGATACCAGGGCGGGCCAACCCTCCACTGGAGCCGGGCGCTCAGCTTGCGGTCGAGCCACGAAGAGAACAGACCTAGGGCTGCCGTGAACAGGAATCCCGGAAACACAACGACGGCTATCACCAACATCAGCCAGCTCATATCGTTTGGCACCTATACCCGCCTGAAGAAAGGATGACGACCGGTCATGCTCGAGCCGATCATGACGCTCTTCACGGCGATCTCGTCATCCTCTTCAAATGTCAGCGCCCCCGTCGGACACGCCATCACACACGCCGGCTGCTTGCCTTCCTCCGCCCTTGCAGCACAGAGGTCACACTTCGAGATGATGTAGGACCGCACCTGCGGCTCGATGACGCCGAAGGGGCACGCGACAGCGCACGAGCCACAGCCCGTGCACAGCATGTTCATTCTCTTGACCGCACCGCTGTCGAGCTTCTTGATGGCGTTCTGCGGACAGGCAGCCAGGCATGTCGGCTCCTCGCAATGGCGGCAGATGAATGGCAGTCGCGCGTCCTCGCGCAACTCTCCGTACCCGATGGTCGGCCTCTGCTCAGCATGAGAGTAGTGACACGCGGCTGAACACGTGCGGCACGCAATACACCGATCGATATTGACGAAGACTCTCTTCATTGCTTCGATTCCCTGGCAAGCCGAACCGAACCCGGCGCGGTCGAGAACACGTTGCCGCCAGCGTCCTCCCACGAGAACAGCGCCCGCGCCGCGGGGTCAAACGCGGCGACCCCGACGACACCCTGCTGCAGACGCTCGGTCACCTTCACGGAGAACCGGCCCGACGAAGTCTCGGACGTGAGCACCACGCCGTCGCCGTCTCTGATGCCGGCCTCGGCCGCATCCTGCGCACTTATCTCGGCGATGCCGGTCGGGAACATCTCGCGCGCCCAGTCAATGTGGCGCGTGATGCCGCCCGCGGCGGTGTGCCCGGTAGCCGCGACTGCAACGAGGGACTTACCCGCGGCGCTCTTCGAACCGGTGAGGCGCACGGCCGCCTCGAGTCTCTGCTGCAAAGCAGCGGCAGTCAGCTCGGATTGGGCCTTGTTCTTGTGCGCGGACTTCGCAGCGGCAGCCGGCGCACCGAGCGCCCGCTCCAGCGCGGCAACCACGTCGGGCAACGTCCGGGCGCCCCAGGAGGGCCGCCCGACTGCCTTCCAGCTCACGGGCGAGCCATCGAAGAGAACGGCCGAGCCGTCCGCCTCGAGCCACGTGGCGCCGGCAAGGACGACCTCTGCCCTGTCCGCGACCCGGTCGCGGAAAAGAGAATAGGAAGCCACGAAATCCAGCCCTTCCACCGCCTTCTCAAGAGAGGCCGACGGGAAAGCCGAAAAGAGGTCGGCGCCGACGCTGATGAGCGCCTTGAAGCGCCCTTCATTCAGTTGGGAGATGAGCGACGCAATCGGCATCCAGCCGCCATCGGCAGCGGCGCGCACCGCGCCTTTCACATTGCCCTCCGAGGGCAGACCGACATACGCCTTGCCCGCGCCCGCCATCTCGACAGCCAGCCGGGCCAGGCAGGCGACCAGTTCGACGTCGGATACGCCCCTGACCGAAGGGGCGACGATGATTGCAGCCTTGGCGGCATCGGCGAATGAGCGAGCCATGCGGCCGACAACCGCCTTCGATACTCCCGCGCTATCCAGCAGCGCCTTCTCGTCGACGCCCTCAAGCCACGCGGCCTGTCCCGCACCCTTGCCGGCGGCGGCGAGCGCCTTCAGCAGGGCGGCCAGCACAAGCGCCTCGGTTCCGGGGTGATTCTGCACGTACTCGCTGGCAAACCAGGCCGTGTTGCTGCGACGAGGGTCGACAACGAAGAGGCTGTTTCCCCTGGCGGTGTACTTCGCATCGATGATCTGGCGAGCGAGCACCGGCTGGGAGAAGAAGACGTCACCGAAGACGATGACACAACCGGCTTCCTCGATGGCGGCCACGCCCGCGCTCTCGCCGGCGGCGGCAAGCGCCGCGTCCTGAGGTTCGAGCATGCAGGCGACGGCATCAGTCCCGATGCACCGCGCCAGCCGGTCCACGGCAGCGAGGTCGGAGTCGCTGCGGACTGCGTCAGTCACGATGGCGACGGAGCCCGCGCCCGAAGAGCGGATGACCCCCTTGACGCGGGCGGCCAGCTCGGCAATCGCCGCGTCCCACGCGGCGTCGCGAAGCACGCCGTCGCGCCGCAGCAGCGGAACGGCGACGCGCTGATTGTGATTGAGCAGCTCGGTGGTGAACAGGCCGCGGGCGCAGACCCGGGCGTCGCCCGGTCGCGCAGACACGAACTCAGGCCCTACCACTGCCTCGCCCATGGCACGAACGGCAACTCGACACCCCATGGGGCACAGCAGACAGACCGACTCTCGTGTATCCATGTGGCTAGCTCACGTCCATGCGTCCGGGAAATCGCGTATCTGGTCGTACGTGAACACGGGACCATCCTTGCACACGTAGTAGGTCCCGATGCGGCAGTGACCGCACATGCCCATGCCGCAACTCATGTTCTTCTCCATCGAGAAGTACATGTGCTCGGGCTTGAACCCCATCTTGAGCAGCAGCGGCACCATGAAGCGAAGCATGATGGGCGGGCCGCAGCCGACGGCAACCGCGCTTGGGATGTCGTAGATATCCTCCGGCTTCATGATAGTCGTCACGACGCCCACATTGTGGCGCCAGGACGGGTCGGCGACATCCACGGTGTAGACAACATCGATGCGGGAATCCGTCTCGAGGCCGAGGCACATGTCCTTGTACATGCGCAACTCGGGATTCCGGGCGCCGTAGCGAAGGACGATGCGCTTGTACGAGTTGGCCTCGTGCAGCAGTGCGAGCAGCACGGAGCGCATGGGGGCCATACCGACGCCGCCGCCGACGACGTAGACCTCGCGTCCCTTGAAGTAGTCCATAGGGTAGGCGTTGCCGAACGGGCCGCGAACGAGCGCAGTCTGGCCCGGCTTCGCGTTGTGCAGCGCCGTGGTGTTCTTGCCATGCGGCTGAATCTGCACACTGACCTCGAACCTGTCACGGTCGAAGCAGGATGACGAAACGCCGAAAGGCGACTCGCCCACGCCGGGCATGCCCACCATGACGAACTGGCCCGGCTCGAAGACGAGCGGCTCGGCAGGCTTCAGCACGAGGGTCTTGATAGCCGAGTTCTCGTCGACGACGTTCAGTATGCGAGCCTCGATAGGTGCGTATGGGTTACGCATTGCGGCTCTCCTCCAGGTCATGGAGAACCTGCCTCATGTCGATGCCGGCGAGGCACGCCTCGATGCAGCGTCCGCAGCCGGTACAGGCAACTACGTCGAACTTGGCGGGGTAGAACTGGAACTTCTTCACGTACTTGTTCTTGAACCGGTCGTTGCCGGTCGCCCGCGCGCTATGTCCGCCGCCGCACCGCGTATAGCCACGCAGATAGCAGAAGTCCCACACGCGGATACGTTCGTTCGAGCCATCGCCGCGCTGATCGTAGAGCACGAAGCAGTGACAGGTCGGGCAGATGGCGAGACAGGCGGCATCCTCGCGGCACCGGCCCACATACGGGTTCCATGCCGCTGAGCCGAATCCGGACTGGACAAGCTCGGTGAATGAGCGACCGGTCTGGTACTTGCGATTCTGCTCCTCGACGGCCGCCCGAGTGGCTTCCCTGTTGCGCTGCCGCTCAGCCAGTTGCTCCTCGGTGGCGGCCTGAAGGGTGACGCCCTCTACCTTCAGCGCCTTCTCGCCCTTCTCGCTGCCGGCCTCGACGACGAAGCCGCCGGAGACGCAGGCGAGGGAGAGATCGAACGAATCCTGAGGATAGGGCGCCATGCCGAGCAGGGTGCAGAAGCAGGTCGGCGCGGGGTCCGAGCAATCGGCCCCGACCACCAGCGCCTTCTGCCGTCTGGTCACCCAGAAGGGGTCAGGAATGTCGGAGGTGGCGAACGTCTTGTCGAGGCAGAAGAGCGACCGGAGGTCGCATTGCTTGGCGCCGACAATCACGAACCCCGGCTCGGCATCGAGGAAATCGGTCGGGCCGGGATACGTCGCAACCTTCTCCTTGACGCGGAAGTAGAAGGACTTGAGCGGCTCGACCGCCCTGATGCCGTCCATCTCGGACCTGACGGGAGCGTCGGGGGAGTAGCGAACCCAGTGCCGGAATCCGGCCTGGGTGACAGGCACATACACCGGCCTGTCGGCAGACCAGGCGGACAGGAGCCGTTCGAAATCAGGCGTAGCAATGAAGAGCGATGCCATTCCAGCTTGGAACATCTAACCCAGTGACTGACTTGCAGAAGAGCGAGGGGGACATCGGGTCCAAGAGCGCCTGAGCGCTCATGAAGAGTGGCTTGAAGTGAGCTGCCATGAGCGACGCATTATAGGCAGCGGCCGAAAACGGTGTCAATACTTCGTGTGCGACTATGGCTCCGAATCGGGACGGAAGCCCACCTGAAGCTCGGGGTCGTCCCCCCTCAGCAGCGCTTCGATCTCCTGCCTTGCAACCGGGTCAGCGACCGGTTCGAGGAAGGATACGAACAGGCCGCTCGCATCCTTCTCCGTCTTCCAGGCGGTGACATAGCCCAGCACCGTGGCATAGTGAAAGACGCGGTCGCCGCAGCAGACGGTGTCCACGACGGCATCGGTCAGCAGATAGAGGACCTCCCGGTCACCGTGGCTGGCCGTCCGCTCGCCCCAGTGCGCCCGCACGCCATGCCCGCTCTGCTCATCTGCGCCTTCGGGCAGATGTACGTACCGCAACGTCGGAACCCCTTTCGGCGCGCCCGCGGACGTGACCGTGAATGTCGACGCACGCCGGCGCGCCCGAAGCCGGGACCCGGCTTCCTCACTTGCTATGCAGGAGCATGAACATCTGCTGACGGGTTGCGGCCAACTGGTCCGCAGCGATACGGACCACCCGTTCCATCACCCGCGCGCAGATGTCGGGATAGGTCTTGCACAGGTTCCTCATGCCGGCGCCGTCCAGGACGACAAGGGACGAGTCCGCGACCGCCTTCGAGGTGCTGGTGTACTTGTATGGAGGAACGAGGGCTTCCCATCCGAAGACTCCGTTGCGCTGAAGGGAGGCGACCTGAAGACGCGTCTCCGGAATGGCTTCGATCTCGAGATTCACCCGGCCGGAGTCCACCACATACATCTCTGAGCTCTCGCTGTTCTCAGTGAAGATCTGAGTTCCCTGTGGGTAGGACTGCACGCGTGCGACACTCTCCTGGATCATCTTGAGTTCGGCGTCGCTGATGCCCTGAAAGATGCCGACTTCCTTGAGACGCTCGATAGTCACCACTTTGGGCTCACCTCCTGTGCCAGAATGAGTTGAAGAGTCGCTGCGCAAGTCTCTCAGCATGCACATCTGCTGTCGGGTTGCTGCCAACTGATCCGCAGCGATGCGGACCACACGCTCCATGACACGCGCGCAGATGTCGGGATAGGTCCTGCAAAGATTCCTCATGCCGGCGCCGTCCAGGACCACGAGAGACGAGTCCGCGACCGCCTTCGCGGTGCTGGTGTACTTGTACGGGGGGACGAGGGCCTCCCAGCCGAAGACCTCGTTGCGCTTGAATGAGGCGACCTGGAGGCGTGTATCCGGAATTGCCTCGATCTCGAGATTCACCCGGCCCGAGTCCACGACGTACATCTCCGAACTCTCGGCATTCTCGGCGAAGACCTGTTCCCCCTGCTTGAAGGACTGCACCCGCACGACGCTCTCCTGGATCATCGTAAGCTCGGCATCGCTGATGCCCTGGAAGATGCCGACTTCCTTGAGACGCTCAATCGCGACCATCTTGGTCCCCCCTCCCACGCCACAGCGAATTGAGGAGCTGTGGCGCTGGTCCCGCAGCATACACATCCGCGCCGGATCCACGAGTATGCCGCACTCACATCTTCCGATGCGCTCCACGTCCGCGAGAGACTCCTCACAGGGGCACTGCCTGCGCGTCTCGACGCAGGGGCAATGGCCGAGTTCGAGGTACCGGCTCACGTGGCGACTGAGGCAATCTTCATTGGGAAGCACCAGCCCGTGAACCCGGGCGAATCCCTTAAGCTCACGCAGGACACCATCCCCCGTGTTCATGTTCGCGTCCATAGGTGCAGTTGTGCTTCCCGCGCACGTCCGGGCCGCGGACCGGATGCTGCCAGGCTGTGCGCGACGGTCGCTATACTACCAGTGCGAGGTCGAAACACAAAGTCGCCGCCGACGGCGCGCCCGCCTTTCGCGAGTGGACCGCAACTGGTATACTAGCGTTCCAGGGCGTGCGGCTGTTGCGCATGGCGGCGAAGAACGCCGCCCCGAGCGCGCAGGCAGGCAGCCCGTCATGGAGGAGCGAGAGTGCCCACGTACTTGGCCATTGCCCAGTTGCTGATCGCCGTAGCCCTTATCGCCGTCATACTCTTCCAGGTTCAAGGGGGAGGCTTGGGCGGCATCTTCGGACAGCCGGACGCCGTGTATCGCACCAGGCGTGGCATCGAGCGGACGCTCTTCCGTCTCACGCTGGTTCTCGCGGGCGTCTTCGTCGTGCTGGCCATGGTCATCGTGGCGTCTTCGTAGGCGGCACATGGCTCCGCCCATCACGCTTCTGACCGACTTCGGCATCGAAGACGCGTACGTCGCCGTGATGAAGGGGGTCATCCTTACCCGCAATCCCGAGGCCGTCATCGTCGACATCACCCATTCCATCGAGCCTCAGAACATCCGCCAGGGTGCATTCATCCTGGCCAGCTCGTACCACTACTTCCCGAAGCGCAGCATCCACATGGCGGTCGTCGACCCCGGCGTCGGCGGAGAGCGCCGCGGCATCATCCTGAAGATCCCGGACGCATTGTTCGTTGCGCCTGACAACGGCGTGTTGAGCTACGTTATCGAGCAGCTCTCGCTCAACGAAGAGGCGGCGCCTGAGGCCGGCGATGAAGCCGCAGAGATTCGTCTGAAACGCGGCATCGAAGCCGTGTCGATCACGGACCCTCGCTTCTGGCGACAGCCGGTGTGCCCCACTTTCCACGGGCGGGACGTATTCGCGCCGGTCGCGGCCGGTCTGTCGCTCGGTCTTTCGCCCTACGAGTTCGGAGAGAAGACGGACATGCTCGCTATGCTTCCCATCACGAAGCCCGCGATGCTCGGCCCCGATGAAGTGGTCGGCAGGGTGATGTATGCCGACCATTTCGGCAACCTCGTGACCGATATCCGAAGCTCTCATCTGCCGCCCGGGCCGGTGGAGGTGACCGTCGGGTCGGCGCGCATCGACGGCATCTCGCGGCACTACGAGGAGACGAGAGGCCTGGCCGCCATCCTCGGCAGCAGCGGCTACCTGGAGATCTCCCTGCGGAACGGCAACGCCGCCTCACGGCTGGGCGCGCTCCCGGGAGACGCGGTCCACGTCTTCGCGGTCTCCTAGCCAGGTCTAGAGCCCCAGCAACTCAAGAAGCCCGGTCATCCGCAGACCGGTGTAGACCATCAGCACGACGAAGAGAAGCCGCAGCTTGCGGGCGTCGATGGCGTGGGCCGCGCGTGCGCCCAGTTGCGCCATCGGGATGCTGAGAGCCATCAGCGCCAGGCCGATGGCGAGATTCACATAGCCGACGCTATATGGCAACAGGCCCGGAACGCCCATGCCGCTGGAGATGTAGCCGATGATGCCCCCCGGCGCAGTGAAGACGATGGCAGCGCTCGAGGTCGCAACGGCCCGCACCATCGGGAAGTGGAAGAGCAGCACGAGCGCCGGCACCATCAAGGCCCCACCACCCAGCCCGGTGAGGCCGGCGATGACTCCCATGGTCGTACCGAGAAGGATGAGATGGACGATGCGGGGCTGAGGCGGGACGTCGCGAGCTGCTCCCTCGGCGCGGATGCCGACCATCATGCGCACCGAGATAACGAGCACGAAGACTCCGAAGCCTATCTTGAGCGTCTGACAGGGGAGACTCGCAGCAAGCGTTGACCCGAGCAGTGCGCCGAGCGCTCCCGAGACACCCAGGGCGATGGAGGTGCGCCAGTCCACCTTCCGTGCCTTATGATGGCGATAGGTACTGCTCAGAACCGTCGGAACGATGACGAGGAGGCTAGTGCCGAACGCGGTACGAAGCGCTATGTCCTCGGGGATGCCCGCCCCAGACATGACCCAGTACATGACGGGAACGAGGATGAAACCACCGCCCACGCCCAGCAGCGCGGCCATGAAGCCGACAACGGCGCCGGTGGCGATGAGGATGGGCAGGAAATCAAGCATGGCGCTCCCTTCCGCTGGTCTCCACGCCTCCGCTGAGAAGACCGTACGTGACAGCCAGTACGCCGTCGTGGTGCGCGGAAGCATCGAGAGAGGGGCAAGCTTCGCGTGGACGGAGAGCGGAGATGTTGCCGGTCCGACTTACCTGCCGCACGAGGCACAGTTCCCCGAGCTACAAGATGAGCAGCCGCCGCCACCGCCGCCCGAGAAGTCCGAGCCGCCCGAGAAGTCCGAGCCGCCCGAGCCGACACAACTGAAAGAAGAGAACAGCCGCCGAGGCGCAGCAGCTCCGCACGCCGGGCACTTCAGGTCAGAGCCGCTCTGACCGAAGGGCTGGCGCACCTCGAAGCGCTTGCCGCATCGCTCGCATTCGTACTCATACAGTGGCATGTACACCCTCCAGAGAGCCTCGAGAGCCGTCCGCCGGTAGCCGTAACCGGCTCCGGTTCCCACGGCCCCGCCGGCCATTCCGTCGAATTGTAGCACCGATGAGACCCGGGGACGGACTAACGGGCGGACGACGGCTGACCCATTCCGGACTCGAGCAGTGCAACGGCGAACGCCGCGATGCCTTCGCCGCGTCCAACGAAGCCCATACCCTCGTTGGTCTTCGCCTTGACCGTCGCCCGGCCCGGTTCAACGCCCATCGCCGCTCCGAGCTGTTGCTGCATCCCGGGTATGTGCGGTGCGAGCAGGGGCTGCTCGGCGATGACCGTCACGTCGACGTTCACTATCTCGAACCCCGCGGCGGCGACGAGGCCCGCCACCGACGCAAGGAGCGTCATGCTGGACGCATCCCGGCAGCGGGGGTCGCCCGTCGGAAACAGCCGGCCGATGTCCCCGAGCGACGCCGCGCCGCACAGCGCATCTATCACGGCATGGGCGACGACATCGGCATCGCTCCATCCGTCGAGTCCCTGCTCATGGGGAATCTGCACGCCTCCGAGGATCAGACGGCGGCCCGGCGCGAACCGGTGACTGTCGTATCCAAGACCGACTCTCAAACCATCCTCTTCCATCTGCGCGCGATTGCCCGCGCCGCCGTGAGATCATCCGGCGTCGTCACCTTGAGGTTATCATACGAACCGTCATAGAGCCGCACCCGGACTCCGAGGCGCTCGACAAGCGTGGCATCGTCCGTAACCGACCCCTCCGAGCGCTCGTACGCCCGGCGCAGGAGGCCGGCCCGAAAGACCTGAGGCGTCTGCACGGCGCGCAGAGCGTCCCGCTCCAGGGTACACGCCACGAGGCCGACGGCGTCGACCACCTTGATGGTGTCTTTGGAGGGAACCGCCGCGACGGCCGCGCCCGTATCACGGGCGGCGCCGAAGCCGTCCGAGATGAGGCGTTCCGTGAGGAAGGGGCGGTCGCCGTCGTGCACGAGCACCCAGTCGACATCGCCAAGCGCGCCCAGCGCCGCGGCGACCGAGTCCTGACGTCGCGCCCCTCCGAGGCACATGCGGGTCTTTCGCCAGCCCCGCGCCTCACACAAACGAACCATGCGTTCGAATCCCGCCTCAGTCAGCGCGACCACCACCTCCGCGACAAGGTCGCACCTCTCGAGCGCGTCGATACACCACGCTATGAGAGGCCGGCCGCCCAGCGAAAGGAACAGCTTATCCCGACCTCCCATGCGGCGTCCGGAACCGGCGGCCGGCACGATTGCGCCGATGCATTCCATCGCTATGACTCCGCGAGGGGCTCGGCGCCTTCCTGCTCGAGAGCGAGCGAAAGCGCGTTGCCGAGCGACGACGCCCGCAGCAGACGCATCCCGTCGACGTCCCCCGGCTCGGTCTTCGCCTCCCGGGGCAGCACGCAACTCCCGAAGCCGAGCTTCCTCGCCTCAGAGAGGCGCCGCGATGTCTGCGGCACCGCCCTGAGCTCGCCGCCGAGGCCCAGTTCACCGAAGACGACCACGCCGCGGGCGACGGGCCGGTCCCGCACGCTGGAGGCGATGGCGAGCGCGACGCCGAGGTCCGCAGCCGGTTCGGTGATTCGCAGCCCGCCGGTGACGTTGACGATGACATCCTGGTCCGCCAGACGTACTCTGGCGCGCTTCGAGAGGACCGCGGCGATGAGGAGCAGCCGGTTGACGTCGAATCCGTTGGCCACGCGCCGGGGTGGGCCGAATCCGGCGGGAGTAGTGAGAGCCTGTATCTCGACAAGCAACGGCCGGCTTCCTTCGAGGATGGGGACCACGGCCGAGCCGATGACGCGCCCCTGTCCGCCTCCGGCGAAGACCAGGGAAGGGTTGGGCACCTCCGCGAGTCCGTGCGCCGCCATCTCGAAAACGCCGAGTTCGTCCGTCGAACCGAAGCGGTTCTTGACGCTGCGTACGAGACGATACGCGCTGTGGCGGTCGCCCTCCATGTAGAGCACGACGTCGACGATGTGTTCAAGCGTGCCGGGTCCGGCGATGGCCCCTTCTTTCGTCACATGCCCCGCCATCAGGACCGAGACGGACCGCTGCTTGCAGAAACGCATCAGAGCCAGGGTGCTCTCACGCACCTGGCTCAGGCTTCCCGCGGCTCCGACAACTCCCTCGAGGTACATGGTCTGGATGGAGTCGACGATGACCACCGAAGGGGAGAGCCCGGCGAGGCAGTCAAGCACGGCGTCGAGGTTCGTCTCAGGAAGGAGGTGGATGCCCTCACCACTGACACCGAGCCGCACGGAGCGAAGCCGCACCTGCTGGGGGGATTCCTCTCCGGAAACATACACGACTCTGCTACCGGCTGAGGCAAGGTGAGCGCAGAGCTGGAGCAGAAGCGTGGACTTGCCGATGCCGGGCTCGCCGCCCAGAAGGACGAGCGAGCCGGGCACGAGTCCTCCTCCCAGAACGCGGTCGAACTCGGCCGTGCCGAGGCTCAGGCGGGGAGCTGCGTCGAGGCTGACCCTGGCCAGCTCCTGGGGCGCGGCGCCGCCGAGGGGGGAATCGCCGAGGGTCGAGCGACGCTCGACAACAACGGATTCGAAGCTGTTCCAGCTATCGCACGAGGGGCAGCGGCCGAGCCATCGCGGGCTCTCGCGGCCGCAACTGCGGCAGACGAACGTCTGCTTTGCCCTGGCTCCACTACGACTGTCGGGGGTCACGCGCTGTCACACACCGTGAAGAGCTACGGGAACGAGCGCTCAACCGAGACGGAAGAGACCCTCTTGGTCACCGCGAGGGTTCGCCCGCCGGCAGCAGTTGTGCGGCTCCTCCCGTCGGGAGCAACTCGCGGAACTCGCCTTCGGAGAGGACGACGAGCCGGTCTTCCCGGACGTCGATCTCCACGGTATCGCCGGCACGGAACTCGCCGCGCAGTATCGCCTCGGAGAGCTGGTCTTCCAGCATGCTCTGGATAAGCCTTCGCAGCGGGCGTGCTCCGAACACCGGGTCATATCCCTTCGTCCCGAGCAGGTCCTTGGCGGCGTCGGACACGACCAGTGTGATTTCCTTCTCTTTCAGGGACTTCGAGACCTGACCCAGCATGAGGTCGACGATGCGGCGAAGCTCTTCCTTCCCAAGCGAGTGGAACACAACCGAAGCGTCCAGACGGTTGAGGAACTCGGGGCGGAAGCGGTTCTTCAACTCGGTGAGGACGCGGTCCTTCATCTTCTCGTAGTCCATCTGCTGCTTCTGAACCGCGTCGCCCTGGGTCGCGAAGCCCAGCGTCATGTCCCTGCGGATGAGCTCCGCACCGACATTGCTGGTCATGATAATGATGCTGTTGCGGAAGTCGACCCTGCGGCCCTTCGCATCGGTGAGATGGCCGTCGTCGAAGATCTGCAGCAGGATGTTGAAGACATCCGGGTGGGCCTTCTCGATCTCGTCGAGGAGGATGCAGGAGTAGGACTTGCGCCGCACGGTCTCGGTGAGCTGTCCGCCCTCGTCGTAGCCGACATAGCCGGGAGGGGCGCCGACCAGGCGAGCCACCGTGTGGCGCTCCATGAACTCCGACATGTCGAGGCGGATGAGGGCATCTTCACTGCCGAACATGAACTCCGAAAGCGTCCTTGCGAGCTCCGTCTTGCCGACGCCGGTGGGGCCGAGGAACATGAACACGCCGATGGGGCGCCGCGGGTCCTTGAGGCCGGCCCTGGCGCGGCGGACCGCCTTGGCAACGGTGGTGATGGCCTCGTCCTGACCGATGATACGCTTGTGAAGGGCCCCTTCCATCTGAAGGAGCCGACTGCTCTCGTCGGAGCTCAGGCGGGCAATGGGAATGCCGGTCCACATGCTGACGACCTCGGCGATGTCATCCTCGCCGACCTCGGGTCGCTCAGTCTCGCGCTGGCTCTGCCACTCCTGGTCCATGATGGTGACCTTGTCGACGAGTTGAAGCTCTCGCTCGCGGAGCTCGCCCGAGTACTCGTACTGCTGAGCGGCGATGGCAGCTTCTTTCTCGCGCCGCACGCTCTCCAGCGCCTTGCGCGCTTCGGACAGTCCGAGCGGCACGCTTCCGCGACGGATGCGCACGCGCGAACTGGCCTCGTCCACTACGTCGATGGCCTTGTCCGGCAGGAACCGGTCCGGGATGTACCGGGCCGCAAGAGACGCGGCGCTCTTGAGCGCCTCGTCGGTTATGGTCAGGTGGTGGAACTCCTCATAGCGGGACTTGATACCCCGGAGGATGCCGAGCGTCTCTTCGACGCTGGGTTCCGCGACGAGCACCGTCTGGAAGCGGCGCTCGAGCGCCGGGTCCTTCTCGACGTACTTGCGGAAGTCGTTGAGCGTCGTCGCGCCGATGCACTGCAACTGGCCGCGCGACAGCGCCGGCTTGAGCATATTGGAGGCGTCGACGGCTCCTTCCGCAGCCCCGGCGCCGACGATGGTGTGCATCTCATCGATGAAGAGAACGCAGTTGCCCGCGGACTTCTCCTCTTCGATGACCTTCTTCATCCGCTCCTCGAACTCGCCGCGGTACTTGGTGCCCGCGACAAGGGCGCCGATGTCAAGAGCGACGATGCGCTTGCCCTGGAGCGCCTCCGGGACCTCTCCGTCGACGATGCGCTGCGCCAGACCTTCCACGATGGCGGTCTTGCCGACACCCGGCTCGCCGATGAGGGCCGGATTGTTCTTGGTGCGCCGGCTCAGGATCTGGACGACGCGCTCGATCTCGCTCGTGCGTCCGATGATGGGATCGAGCTTGCCCGCTCGAGCCAGCGCAGTCAGGTCGGTTCCCAACTGGTCGAGTGTAGGGGTCTTGCTGGCCGGGCGATTGGTGCGAGCGTGGACGGCTTCATGCCGCGCCACCTGCGCCGCCTCTTCGCGGGCGCGGTCGAGCGTGATGCCGAAGTTCTCGAGCACGTTGCAGGCAACCCCCTCTTTCCCGCCGAGGAGTCCCAGAAGCAGGTGCTCACTGCCGATGTAGCTGGAGTTGAGGCGACGCGCCTCATCGACGGCTATCTCGATGGCGCGCTTCGCACGTGGGGCAAGACTGATCTCGCCGGCGGTGCGGCGTTCGCCCTTGCCGACGACGAACTCGACGGCGGCGCGAACCTTCGGGAGGGGCACGCCAAGATTGGCGAGCACTTTGGCGGCCATGCCGGCCTCGTCATCGACGATGCCGAGCAGGATGTGCTCGGTGTCGATGTAGCCATGTCCGAGTCGCTTCGCCTCTTCCTGAGCCCTGGTCAGGACCTTGCGGGCGCCCTCGGAGAACCGCTCGAATCCACTACTCATTCGTGATTCCCACCGCTCGCACTCTGGCCGAAGTATAGTGGATGGCTATGGGGTCGTCAAACACGGAACGGCGTTGATGAACGTGAAAGGAGCATAGTACAATGCCGCCCGGAGGCGCATGAGAGTAGAGGGGGGCAGTGTGCGCGGCATCGAGCTGAGAGCGCCTCCGGGGCGCCGGGTGCGACCCACGACGAGCCTTGCCCGGCAGGCCATCTTCTCGATGATAGGGAGCTCCGGCAGCCCCTGTGACAGCGTGCTTGACCTGTTCGCGGGCAGTGGCGCCCTCGGCATCGAGGCGCTCAGCCGCGGCGCCTCATGGGTGGACTTCGTCGACAAGAGCAGGGAGAGCTGCATGGTGATACGACAGAACCTGGAGCGGACGGGCTTCTCCGCGCGCTCGGCCGTTCACTGCATGGCCGCCAGCCAGGCCCTCCAGATGCTGCAGCGGGAGTACGACGTCGTCTTCGTCGACCCACCGTACGACGACGCATCGACCGATTCAGTCGTGGGGGAGCTCGCAGCCGGGAAGCTGCTCTCACGGGATGCGCTCGTCATCGTCAGCCACGGCAACCGGCACCCGCTGGCGGATTCCCACGGCGCCCTGATCAGCTTTAAGACTCGCCGGTATGGCGATACCTTCATCACCATGTACCACAGAGAGGAGCAATGACATGAGCATCGCCGTGTACCCCGGCTCCTTCGACCCCATCACGAACGGGCACACCGACATCGTGAGACGGGCATCCGCACTGTTCGACCACGTGATTGTCGCGGTCTATGACAGGCCGGAGAAGAACCTGCTGTTCACGCCGGACGAGCGCGTCGCCCTGGCGGTCAAGGCCGCCGCCGACATACCGAACGTGACGGTGACGGCATTCTCGGGGCTGGTGGTCGACTTCATCCACCGCGTGAAGGCCGACGTGATGATCCGCGGGCTCCGCGCCAACTCGGACTTCGAGCGCGAGTTCGAGATGGCGCTGATGAACCACAACCTCGCGCCGGACATCGAGCTGGTCTGTCTGATGACGAGTCAGAAGTACCAGTTCATCAGCTCGAGCGTCATCAAGGAAGTGGCACGGCTCGGCGGATGCCTCGAGGGCATGGTGGCGGACCACGTTGCCGAGGCGCTCACCCGCAAGTACGCCGACCTTATCCGCGAGGTTGAAAAACGCATAGGCGCCCAGTACAATACCGGCACAACGCGTAGCTGAGGAGGTAACACACTACCATGGCATACAAGATCACCGAGGACTGCATCAGTTGTGGCGCGTGCCAGTCGGAATGCAAGAACGATGCCATCAGCGAGGGCGACGCCTCCTACGTGATCGACTCGGACAAGTGCACCGAGTGTGTCGGCTGGTTCGAGTCACCGCGGTGTGCCGAGGTCTGCCCCGTCGGCGCACCCCAGGCCGATGCTGACAACGCGGAGACCAAAGCTCAGTTGCTGGCGAAATTCAAGAAGCTGCACCCCGGCCAGGCGCCCGCCGACGGCACTTTCTAGTCAGAGTCCCTTCGTCCTCGCGTACGCCGCCGCGATAGCTTCCGCTACGAGAGTCCGCAGGCTGCCCTTCTCGAGTTCGTGGAGGGCAGCCGCTGTTGTTCCACCAGGTGACGTCACCCTATTCCTCAGTTCAGCCGGATGCCGGCCGGACTGCACCAGGTAGTCCATCGAACCCCGGATTGTCTGATTCACGAGCCGCTCCGCCATAGGACGCGGCATTCCGATGCGGACGGCCCCGTCCACCAGCGCCTCCGCGAAGAGGAAGACGTATGCGGGCCCGCTGCCGCTCACCGCCGTGGCCATGTCCACGTACTTCTCCTCCGGCACGTAGACCTCGTCTCCCAGGGCAGACAGAATGGCGCGGGCCCGGTCGATATCAGACTGGCCCACCGAGGGGAGAGCAGTCCACACGGTCATCCCCATGCCGATCTGTGCCGGCGTGTTCGGCATGGCACGGACGACGAGGTCGTGGGAGAAGCTCGATGCGAGCGTCTCGAGCTTCACTCCGGCGAGGATGGAGAGAAGGAGCTGGCCGGCTCCCAGTCGGCCGAGCTGCGGTGCCACCTTCACCAGGTCCTGCGGCTTGACCGCGAGAACCACGACGTCGGCCTGAGTCAGGCACTCCCGGGGCGTCTCGTGGACGCGGACCTTGTACTGGGCGCGAAGCAACTCGCGCCGGGCGTCCGCCGGGTCAACGACATCGATGTCCTCGCAGGCCAGGACACCCCGGCTGACGAGGCGACTGACCAGCGCCTCGGCCATCGTACCGCCGCCAATGAACGTAACCTTCATCGCACCCCTCACACTACTACGATGCTGACCACCCTGCCCGGCACGTAGATGAACTTCTGCACGGTGTGACCATCCGTGTAGGCTCTGACCTTGTCGCTGGAGAGGGCGAGGGTCCGGACCTCCTCCTCGAGGATGTCGGCGGGAACGGTCAGCTTATCCCGCAGCTTCCCGTTCACCTGGACGGCGACCACTATCTCCTCTTCCTTCGCCAGCGCCTCATCGTAGGACGGCCACGGTTGATTGTGGATGCTGTACGCCCAACCCCGCCGTGTCCACAACTCCTCGGCGATGTGGGGCGTGCTCGGCGCCATCAGGAGCAGCAGGGTCCTGATGGACTCGCTCCAGACAGCCTCCGATACGCTTCCGGCCTCGAGCACCGGCCCGAGGACGTTGGTCAGCTCCATCAATCGCGCCAGCATGGTGTTGAACCTGAAGTCCTCGATATCCGCGCTTGTCCTCTTCACGGTGCGGTGCAACACGTGCACCACGTTGCGCTCGACGGCCGAATCCACCTTCCGAGGTGCGTACTCCGTCTCGCACAGTGTCCAGACGCGGTTCAGCCACCGGCTGAGGCCGATGATGCCGCTGTCGCTCCATTCACCGCCCAGGTTCCACGGCCCCACGAACATGAGGTAGGCTCGAACGGTGTCGGCGCCGAGCTGAGAGACGTACACGTCCGGCGCAACCACGTTGCCCTTGGACTTGCTCATCTTGCCGCCGCCGTGGATGATGATGCCCTGGTTAAACAGCTTCGCGAACGGCTCATCGAACGAAAGCAGGCCGACGTCACGCAACGCCTTGACGAAGAACCTCGAGTACAGCAGGTGCAGGACCGCATGCTCCGCCCCACCCGTGTAGAGGTCGACGGGCATCCAGTAGTTGAGCTTGTCCATGTCGTACGGGCCGCGGTCGTAGCCCGGGCTGGTATAGCGCAGGAAGTACCAGTTGGAGCACATGAACGTGTCCATGGTGTCCGTTTCGCGCTTCGCAGGGCCGCCGCACACGGGGCACGTCGTATTCACGAACGAGTCGCAGTACTTCAGGGGGGACTCGCCGGTCGGCTTGAACTCGGCGTCAGGCGGAAGCAGAACGGGCAGTTGTTCCTCGGGCACCGGCACCACGCCGCACTTGTCGCAGTACACCATGGGTATCGGGGCGCCCCAGTAGCGCTGTCGCGAGATGAGCCAGTCGCGGATGCGATACGCTACCGTCGCCTTGCCCCAGCCCTCGCGCTCAAGCTTCGCGCAGATGGCCCTGAACCCGTCCGTATCCGGAAGCCCGTTGAACTCACCGGAGTTGACGAGCTTGCCCCTACCGACGTAGGCCTCCTTCAGCGGCTGACCATCCCAGTCCGGAGGCGCAATCACAGTCGTCACCGGGAGGTTGAACTTCGTGGCGAACTCGAAGTCGCGCTCGTCGTGTGCAGGCACGCCCATCACGGCACCGGTGCCGTAGGTCGAGAGCACATAGTCCGTTATCCAGATCGGTACGCGCGCGCCATTGAAGCGGTTAATGACGTAGCTACCCAGGAAGACTCCCGTCTTCTCCCTGCCGAGCGCGGTGCGCTCGTAGTCGGCTTGCCGCCGGCACCACTCGACGTACTCCTGCACCTCACGCTTCCTGTCAGGCGTGGTGAGCTTCGCGACGAGCGGATGCTCCGGGGAGAGCAAGAAGAACGTCACGCCGAAGATGGTGTCCGGACGGGTCGTGAAGACGCGAATCTCCTTCCGGTCGACACCAGGATAGTCCAGGCCGAAGGAGACCTCCGCGCCCTCGCTGCGGCCTATCCAGTTCGACTGGATCGTCTTGATGCGCTCGGGCCAGTCGATCTTCGAGAAGTCGAGCAGCTCCTCCGTGTACTTCGTGATGCGGAAGAACCACTGCTCCATGTCCCGCTTCGTGACGGTGGCACCGCAGCGCTCGCACTCGCCCTCGCCGATAACCTGCTCGTTGGCCAGGACGGTCTGGCACTGGGGACACCAGTTCACGGGCGCCGTACCACGGTAGGCCAGTCCGGCCTTGTAGAGCTTCAGGAAGAACCACTGCGTCCAGCGGTAGTAGTCCGGCTGGCAGCTCACAACCTCGCGCGTCCAGTCGTAGATGGAGCCCATGCTGCGAAGCTGCTTCCGCATGCGCTCGATGTTGCTCATGGTCCAGGTGTACGGATGGATGCCGCGCTTGATGGCGGCGTTCTCAGCCGGCAACCCGAACGCATCGAAACCCATAGGATGCATGACGTTGTAGCCCTGCATCCGCTTGAAACGCGCACGGACGTCCGAAGGAGCCATGGCGTACCAGTGGCCGATGTGCAGGTCGCCGGACGGATAGGGGAACATCGTGAGCGCGTAGTACTTGGTGCGCTTCGGGTCCTCGGTAACCTCATAAAGGTGGTCCTCTGCCCACCTGTCCTGCCACTTCTTCTCGATATCCTGAGGTGCGTACTTGCTGGTCATAACCCACGATTTTAGCCGAACCTGTGCTAAATGGGAAGAGCGAACAACTCGGAACGTTATGTCGCAACGCCCACGGCGGTCGGAGGCTGCCGCCGGCGAAATCGGGCCCGATGCGCGGCGAAGAACGCGTGGTGGTAGAATGGACGGACACAACGTACGTTCACGCACTTTCGACGGAGGAGAGCCATGAACGTCAACCGTCTCACCGACAAGGCACGCGACGCTCTCGTTGAGGCGCAGCAGGAAGCGGCGCGGCGCGAACACACACAGGTGGAACCGGAGCACCTGCTGTACGCCCTCGTGCGACAGGCAGAGGGCATCGTGCCGCAGGTGCTGCAGCGGCTGGGAGTGACGCCGCGTACGCTCGAAGTTCGGCTTGAGAGCTCGCTTGACACCCTGCCGAAGGCGCACGGTCCGACCCAGGTATTCGCGTCCCGCGAACTGGAAGGAGTCCTTGACCGCGCCGAGAAGGAAGCGGCGGCGTTCAAGGACGAGTACACGAGCGCGGAGCACCTGCTGCTTGCGATGACGGATGCGCAGGCCGGAAAAGTGTCCGCGGCGCTGCGCGAGAGCGGTATCACGAAGGACCGCATTCTGCAGGTGCTGGCCGCAATACGGGGCGGGCAGCGGGTAACCGACCAGAACCCCGAGGCCAAGTACGAGGCGCTTGAGAAGTATGGCCGGGACCTCACCGAGATGGCGCGAAGGGGGAAGCTCGACCCGGTCATCGGAAGGGACGAGGAGATCCGCCGCGTCATTCAGGTACTTTCGCGCCGGACCAAGAACAACCCTGTGCTGATAGGCGACCCGGGAGTGGGCAAGACGGCGATAGCCGAGGGACTGGCCCAGAGAGTCGTGCGGGGTGACGTCCCGGAGGGGCTCAAGAACAAGCGCATCGTGGCGCTCGACATGGGGGCGCTCGTCGCCGGGGCCAAGTACCGGGGAGAGTTCGAGGAACGGCTCAAGGCCGTGCTCAAGGAAGTACAGCAGTCGGAAGGCAACACCATCCTCTTCATCGACGAACTGCACACGGTTGTCGGCGCCGGCGCCGCGGAAGGCGCGATGGACGCGTCAAACATGCTGAAGCCCATGCTGGCTCGCGGAGAGCTTCACTGCATCGGCGCCACGACGTCAACCGAGTACCGCAAGTACATCGAGAAGGACGCTGCCCTCGAGCGGCGATTCCAGCCGGTGCAGGTGGGCGAACCATCCGTGGAGGACACGATCTCCATACTGCGCGGGCTGAGAGAGCGCTACGAGGTGCACCACGGCGTCCGGATCAAGGACTCCGCCCTCGTGGCCGCCGCAGTGCTGTCAAGCCGGTACATCAGCGACCGGTTCCTGCCGGACAAGGCAATCGACCTCGTTGACGAGGCCGCGGCACGTCTCCGCACAGAGATCGACAGTGTCCCCGCGGAGCTGGACGAGGTCCAGCGCCGCCTCACACAACTCGAAGTGGAGAAGGAGGCGCTGAAGAAGGAGAAGGACCTCGCCTCGAGGAACCGGCTCGCCCAGATGGAGAAGGAGCTGGCGAACCTTCGCGAGGAGGCGAACGGGCTTCGGGCCAGGTGGCAGAGCGAGAAGGAAGGGATACAGTCCCTCCAGCAGCTCAAGGAGCGGCTGGAGCGGGTCAGGATGGATATCGACCGCGCTGAACGTGCGGGAAACCTCGAGCAGGCCGCTCAGCTCAAGTACGGCACGCTTGTCGAGATGGAGAAGGAACTGAAGCGGCGGGAGGAGCAGCTCTCGTCGGCCAAAGGACAGCAGCTTCTGAAAGAAGAGGTGGACGAAGAGGACATCGCGGAGGTCGTCGCCAGGTGGACCGGCATCCCGGTGAGCCGGCTGATGGAAGGTGAGATAGAGAAGCTGCTGCGGATGGAAGACCGGCTGCACGACCGGGTCGTCGGGCAGGACGAGGCCATCCGCGCAGTGGCGAACGCGGTGCGGCGCGCTCGCGCCGGGCTGCAGGACCCCAACCGTCCCCTCGGCAGCTTCATCTTCCTTGGTCCCACCGGCGTGGGCAAGACCGAGCTGGCCAGGGCTCTGGCCCAGTTCCTCTTCGATGACGAACGTTCGATGATACGCCTGGACATGTCCGAGTATATGGAGAAGCACACGGTCGCCCGGCTCATCGGCGCCCCTCCCGGGTACGTCGGCTATGAAGAAGGCGGCCAGCTCACCGAAGCGGTGCGACGCCGCCCGTACTCGGTCGTCCTTCTCGACGAGATAGAGAAGGCACATCCGGACGTATTCAACGTGCTGCTTCAGATTCTCGACGACGGACGGCTGACGGACGGACATGGACGCACCGTGGGTTTCAAGAACACAGTCCTCATCATGACCAGCAACCTGGGAAGCCAGTGGATCGTGGACATGAAGCCGGGGCAGGAAGCACAAATGAGGGAGCGAGTGATGGAAGCGCTCAGGGCGAGCTTCCGGCCCGAGTTCCTCAACCGCGTCGACGAGACCATCATCTTCCACCAGCTTGGCGAAGACGAGATACGCAAGATCGTCGACCTGCAGTTCGCCGCCCTCAAGCGGCGTCTCGCGGACCGCCGGATCGACGTGGTCCTCGATGACCGGGCGCGTGACATCCTCGTGAAGGAAGGATTCGACCCCGCCTTTGGCGCCAGGCCTCTCAAGCGGACCATCCAGCGACTCGTCCTTGACCCGCTTGCCATGAAGGTGCTGCAGGGCGAATTTCGTGACGGCGACACGATAGCGGTCAGTGGGCAGGACGGTGGGATTGCGTTCTCGGTCTCGCGCCGGACAGAATCGCAGGCGCAGGAGCGCACACAGGAACACAAGGGCTTCGCCTAGGCGTCGAGCGCGACGCCGGCGGGCAGAGGGAGTGAGATGACGACAGCTGACACCGAGACCGACAGCCTGTGCATCAACACGATACGCACGCTGTCAATCGACGCCGTGCAGGCCGCGAAGTCCGGTCACCCCGGAGCCCCCCTCGGGGCAGCCCCCATGGCGTACGCGCTGTGGTCTCGTCACCTGAAACACAACCCGGGAAACCCGTCGTGGCCCGACCGCGACCGCTTCGTCCTCTCGGCCGGCCATGCTTCGGCTCTGCTCTACTCGCTGCTGCATCTGACCGGATACGACCTCGGCATCGACGAGCTTCGTCGCTTCCGGCAATGGGGCAGCAAGGCGGCCGGCCACCCGGAACGGGCTCTGGCGCCGGGAGTCGAGACAACCACCGGCCCGCTGGGCCAGGGATTCGCCAACGCCGTGGGGATGGCCATCGCGGAGAGGCAGCTTGCGGCACGCTACAACAGGCCGGGGCACGAGATTGTCTCTCATTACACGTACTGCATGGTCTCCGACGGAGATCTTGAGGAAGGCGTCTCGGCCGAGGCGGCGTCGCTTGCGGGGACGCTCAAGCTCGGTCGACTGATCGTCCTGTATGACTCGAACGGCATCTCCATCGAGGGACCGACGGATGTCACGTTCACCGAGGACGTCGCCGCACGGTTCAAGGCATACGACTGGCACGTGGTGGGTCCGGTTGACGGTCTGAGCGTGGACGAGGTGGATTCCGCCATCCGCCTGTGTCGAGAGCAATCCTCTCGGCCGAGCCTCGTCATCTGCCGCACTATTATCGGCTACGGCAGCCCGAACAAGGCCGGTAGCGCCGCCTCGCACGGCGAGGCGCTGGGTGAAGAGGAGACGCGGCTGACGAAGCAGCAGCTCGGTTGGCCGTACGAGGAGCCGTTCACGGTTCCCCCGCAGGCACGCGAGTTTATGCGGTGCGCGGTGGCGAGGGGGGCACAGCTCGAGAGCGACTGGCGCGCGGCATACGCCGCCTACGCGACTGCGTTTCCATCGGAGGCGGCTCAACTGGAGCAGGCGCTTGCCGGGCGGTTACCGGACGGCTGGGAAGCTCTGCTGGAGCAGGTCAAAGTCGAGGCCGTGCCCGTGGCCACGCGGGTGGCGGCGGGCAAGGCGCTGAATGCGCTGGCGGCGGGCATCCCCTCACTCACCGGTGGAAGTGCCGACCTGTCACCGTCCACCAGGACAACCATCGCCGGCGGTGGCGATTTCGGCCCTGGCAACCACGGCGGGCGCAACCTGCGCTTCGGCGTGCGCGAGCACGCTATGGCCGCCATCTGCAACGGAATGGCGCTTCACGGCGGCATGATTCCCTACGCATCCACGTTTCTGGTGTTCTACGATTACATGCGCCCGGCCGTGCGCCTGGCGGCACTGATGCATCTGCACGTCATCTTCGTGTTCACGCACGACTCCATCGGGGTAGGCGAAGACGGGCCGACGCACCAGCCCATCGAGCATGTGTTCGGACTTCGTTCCGTGCCGGGCTTGACCGTCATCCGGCCGGCGGACGCAGCCGAAGCGATTGAGGCCTGGCGGGCGGCCATGGCGAACGACTCGGGGCCAACCGCGCTCGTCCTGACGCGGCAGAACGTACCGGCCCTTGACCGCAGCCACGGCTCCCCGGCGACGGATCTGGCGAAGGGAGCATACGTGCTGCGCGACGCCCCCGGGCGCCCGGACGCAGTACTCATCGCCACCGGTTCCGAGGTCAGCATAGCTGTCGAATCGGCCGAACAGCTTTCAGCCCGGGGTATCGCAGCGAGGGTCGTGTCGATGCCTTCGTGGGAGCTGTTCGAGAGGCAGCCGCAGGCGTATCGCGACGCGGTGCTGCCGCCTGAGGTCGTCCATCGCGTCTCAATTGAAGCGGGACGCACGCTGGGATGGGAGCGCTACGTCGGCTCGAAGGGGCGCGCCATCGGCATCGACACGTTCGGTCGTTCGGCGCCCGGAGCCGAACTGTATCGTAGATTCGAGCTGACGGCCGACAGGGTGACGAGAGACGTCGTCGAGCTGACGAAGGGAGAGAGCAGATGAGGCTACGTGTCGCCATCGGAGCGGACCACGGCGGATTCGAGCTCAAGCAGGAGCTCATCCGTCGCCTCGGGCAGAACGTCGACGTCTCGGACATGGGGGCACATGTCTACGACGCGCACGACGACTACCCGGACTACGTCGTACCGGTCGGACGCTCGGTCGCCAGAGGCGAGGTCGACCGCGGCATCCTCATCTGTGGCAGCGGCGTCGGCGCCTGCGTAGCAGCCAACAAGATCGCTGGAGTACGTGCCTGCGTATGCCACGATACGTACTCGGCCCACCAGGGCGTCGAGCACGACGACCTCAACGTGCTGTGCCTTGGAGCCCGCGTCGTCGGCGTAGAGGTGGCTACGGAGCTTGCGGTCGCCTTCCTGATGGCCCGGTTCACGGGCGAAGAGAGGCACCTGCGCCGCCTGGAGAAAGTGAAGGCACTCGAGGTTCAACCGGAGAACACGGACCGGGTCGAGCGCGAGGCCGCACCCGGGGAGAGCGCGCTGACTGATGAAGGCATCCCGGCGGAGGATGATGAGGGCGCGGAGGATGAGCAGGAGGAGGCAGACGACGAGGAAGACGAAGACGAGGAGGAGGAAGGCGAGGAGGAAGGCGAAGATGAGGAAGACGATGGGGACATCGACAGCGAGGAGGATGGCGGGAGAAAGCAGTGAGCGCTGAAGAGCGAGGGGCGGCGAAGCTGTGCGGCGATGTCCTGACGTCGGTCCGGGGCTGCATGGCCGAGGTGCAGAAGGGAGACATGAACCGCCGGTTGTGGGCGGGGGATACGTCTCTCTGGCCGGGTGATGCGGCTGAATCGGCCCACCGCCTCGGTTGGCTGCACCTGCCCGACGCGATGCAGTCTCAGAAAGACCTGCTGCGAGCATTCTCGGGCGGCATCGTGCAGGAGGGAATGCACGATGTGGTGCTTCTCGGGATGGGCGGAAGCAGCCTGGGAGCCGAGGTACTCAACCAGGTGTACGGCTCCGCGGCAGGCTATCCCCGACTGCACGTTCTGGATTCGACGGCTCCGGGCGCTATCGGAGCGGTGGCGGACACCATCGACTTCGCCCGCACGCTGTTCATCGTCTCCTCCAAGTCGGGCAGCACGCTTGAGCCGAACCTGCTGCACGAGTTCTTCGCTGCGGAGGTTGCGGCCAGGACCGGACGCGACCCGGCTCGGCAGTTCGCCGCAATCACGGACGCGGGCACATCGCTCGAGCGTCTGGCGCTGAAGTCGGGTTTTCGAAACGTCTTCACCAATCCATCGGACGTCGGTGGGCGCTACTCCGTACTCTCCCTGTTCGGCCTGGTCCCGGGGGCAACGCTCGGCATGGACGTGTCACTTCTGCTGGCGCGTGCCGCCCGGATGGCGCAGCACTGCGGGCCGGATGCCCCGGCGGACGGCAATCCCGGCGCGTTTCTGGGCGCCTACCTTGCCGGCTGCGCGCGGGTCGGTCGAGACAAGCTCACATTCATCACGTCGCCCGCGCTCGCCAGCTTCGGGCTGTGGGCGGAGCAACTCATCGCGGAGAGCACCGGCAAGAACGGCAGGGGCATCATTCCGGTCGTCGCCGAGCCTGCGCTTGAGCCGGTGGACTACGCCTGCGACCGGGCCTTCGTGTACCTGCGTCTGAGGAACGACGACAATGACGCGCCGGACAACAGGACATGGCGGCTCGCCGATGCCGGGTTTCCCTGTCTGACGATCGATGCCGAGGACGCGTATGCGCTCGGAGGCGAGTTCTTCCGCTGGGAGTTCGCGACCGCGATTGCGGGCGCGCTCCTCGGTGTGAACCCGTTCGACCAGCCGGACGTCCAGAGCGCGAAGGACGCGAGCACCCGTGTCCTGGCGCACTTCTCGGCTCACGGTGCTCTGCCGTCTGCCGAGGCGTCTACAACGCCGGCCGGCGTGACGACAAGGCTCCGCCCCGGTGCGTATCTCGCCATCATGGCGTATCTGCGCCAGCGGCCCGAGACGGATAACGTTTTCGCACGTTTACGCTGCAGACTCGGCACGCGACACCGCGTGAGCACAACGGTTGGATACGGTCCGAGGTTTCTGCACTCCACCGGCCAGCTCCACAAAGGGGGGCCGGATGAAGGCGTGTTCCTCCAGATCGTGAGCGCCCATCCGGACGACCTGACCGTCCCGGGGAGGGACTACTCGTTCGGTGTAGTGGTCGATGCGCAGGCGATGGGGGATCTTCAGGCTCTGGTGGCGCTCGGCCGCCCGGTGGCGAGGATGACCATCGAACGGGACGAGCCCGAACTGCTCGCACGAGCGCTCGATTGGCTGCAGTAGAGCACCGGGCGAACGCGGAGACCTACGCCGCTGCGCGCAGAAGTTCGACAAGCCTGGCGTAGCTGTCGGCGGGGTCCGGCCGGGCGAAGATGGCGCTGCCGACGCAGATGGTGTCCACGCCGTACCCGGCCACCTCCAGCAGATTCGCTTCCTTTATGCCGCCGTCGACGCCGACCTCGATGCACGGGCAAAGCGCGCGCACCTGGCTCACCTTCTCCATGACCTCAGGAACAAAAGGGGCGCCGTAGGAGCCAGGGTACACAGTCATAAGAAGGACGCAATCCACCGAGGGGAGGAGTGACTCGACGGCAGCAACAGGCGTGGGTGGGTTCAACGCCACTCCGACGCCAAGCCCGAGAGAGCGCGCCCGCAGGACGACCTGCTCCGCTTCATCGACCGACTCGACGTGGAAGACGACCCGCCCGGCGCCGGCGCACTTGAACGCCTCCAGATGGAGCAGAGGGTGCGCGACCATCAGATGCGCCTCCCACTCGAACCTTATGTCCTGCTGTCGCAGGTCCTCCGCTGTCATGCTGACAGCCGGCACGAAGACGCCGTCCATTATGTCGATTTGCACGAAGGGAGCGAACGCATTGGCGAGGGCAACCATGCGCGAAAGCGCAGGCTCAGCGTCAGTCAGAAGCGCAGGGACGACTCTGACCTGCCGCTTCACTGCTGCACCTCAACGCTGACGGAGCCGCGCAGCCTTGAATGAAGCGGAGGGGCGAACAGAGTGAGAGAAGGAAAGGAATTGGTGGAGCTGATGGGATTCGAACCCACTACCTCTTGACTGCCAGTCAAACGCTCTCCCGATTGAGCTACAGCCCCACCGAACCCGTGAAATATACCGTATGTGACGGTGCGAGCACAAGTCATATCGACAGACCGAGCCACTGCAGCACCGTGCGCATCCCGAAGTAGCCGAGATAGGCAAGCAACAGGTTCTTGAGGATTCGCCCGGCGAGAGTGATGAAGAAGAACTTGCCGATGCGGACGCGCAGCACACCCATCCAGACGGCAAAGGGGTAGTAGATGGGGTTGACGAGTGCAGCCATGATGAATATGGCTTTCGAGCCATGCCGCTGAATCAGCCCGGAGAACCGGGACTCGAACGTGGCGTCGAGCAGCAGCCCGCGCCCGCCGTAGCCGGTGAGGTAGGCGCCGACAGCACCGGTCGCCTCACCGAACCCGGCGACCACGCCTACGAGGGCGGGATTCAGCACACCGCCGAGCGTGAAGGTGATGACCGCTCCCATGCCCGGCAGAACGAATGTGCCGCTCGCAAGGACGTTTACCAGGAAACAGCCGACGTACCCCCAGTGCGAGATCCGGTCGAGAAACTCCCGGTGCTGCACCATGAGGACACAGAGGACGATGGTTGCGCAGACCGACAGGGCGGCAAACAGCCGTTCGCGCTTTCGGATTCCGCCCTCCACAAGGCGCAATTATACCCGACGGCTCGTGGACAGCGTATGTCCGTGGAGCCGGCGGCTATGCGGTTGCGGAGTTGAACGTGAGCACCCCCTCGCGTACGGCGACGGTAACGCGGTCGCCCTCCCTGATCTCACCGCTGAGCAGCCGGGACGAAAGCGGGTTCTCCACGTACTTCTCTATCACACGTCTCAGCGGGCGAGCGCCATACACAGGATCGTAGCCGGTGCGGACCAGCCAGGCCCTGGCTTCATCGTTCACGTCCAGGCTCACCTTGTGCTCCGCGAGAAGCCTCGCGGTCGAGCGCAGCATGAGTTCAACGATCTTCCGGAGGTGCTCTTCCTTGAGCGGGTGGAAGATGACAACATCGTCGATGCGGTTGAGCAACTCGGGGCGGAACGTCTTCTTCAGCTCCGACTCTATGCTTCGGCGCATGTCCGATTCGCCGAGTTCCTCGCCCCGCGAGAATCCGATGGCCTGTCGCTGGAAGTCCGCCGTGCCGAGGTTGCTCGTCATTATGACGACGACGTTCCTGAAGTCCACGGTGCGCCCATGCCCGTCGGTCAATCTGCCGTCCTCCAGGACCTGAAGCAGGATGTTGAACACATCAGGGTGCGCCTTCTCGATCTCGTCGAGCAGCAGCACCCGATAGGGTCTGCGCCTCACCGCCTCCGTGAGCTGGCCGCCCTCATCATAGCCGACGTAGCCGGGCGGCGCGCCGACGAGACGCGATACGGTGTGCTTCTCCATGTACTCGGACATGTCCAGGCGTACCATGGCCTCTTCATCATCGAACATGAACCATGCCAGCGCCCGGGCGAGCTCCGTCTTGCCAACACCGGTCGGCCCCAGGAAGACGAAACTGCCGATGGGCCTGCGTGGATCCTTGAGTCCGGCTCGCCCCCGGCGAACCGCCTCGGCCACGGCCGAGACCGCTTCTTCCTGGTCGACGATTCTCTCGTGGAGTCGGTCCTCCATGTGAACGAGCTTGTCAGCCTCGGCCTCGAGCATGCGCGACACCGGAATCCCGGTCCACTGCGAGATGAGGGCGGCGATGTCCTGTTCGCGCACGACGCCGTCAAGCCGCTGCTCGGCCTGCCACCGGCACCTTGCGTCGTTGTACTCGGCCTCGACGCGGGCAAGCTCGGCCTTCATCGCGGCCGCGCGCTCATAGTCCTGCTGCTGAGCGGCAGCACTCTGCTCGTCGCGGAGGTGGCGCACACGGCGCTCAAGCTCCTGAACATCCTTCGGCGCGCTTTCCATCTCCAGTCGCATCCTGCTCGCAGCCTCGTCGATGAGATCGATGGCCTTGTCCGGCAGGAAGCGGTCGGCGACGTACCGCTTCGACAGGCGCGCCGCAGCTTCAAGGGCGCTGTCATCAAGCTTCACCGTCCTGTGATGCGCTTCATATCTCGGGCGCAACGCCTTGAGTATCTGAAGAGTGGTCTCTTCGTCGGGCTCACCGATAAACACCGGCTGAAAACGACGTTCCAGAGCCCTGTCCTTCTCGATGAAGCGACGGTACTCGTCCAGCGTTGTAGCTCCGACGCACTGGAGCTCACCACGTGCCAGCGCCGGCTTCAGGATGTTGCTCGCATCTATCGCACCTTCGGCGCCTCCAGCTCCGACGACGGTGTGCAGTTCGTCGATGAAGAGGATGATCTCGCCGCTTGCCGAGCGTATCTCATCGAGCACGGCTTTGAGCCGCTCCTCGAACTCGCCCCTGAACTTGCTGCCCGCAACAAGGGCGGCCATGTCGAGCGCGACCACGCGCTTCCCCCTGATTGAGCCGGGGACGTCCTCGGCGATCACGCGCTGCGCCAGGCCTTCCGCAATCGCGGTCTTCCCTACGCCGGCATCGCCGATGAGCACGGGGTTGTTCTTCGTGCGCCGGCCCAGGATCTGGATGGTGCGCCGTATCTCGTCGTCCCGACCGATGACCGGGTCGAGTTTGCCCTGGCGGGCCATCTCAGTGAGGTCGTGCCCGTACTTCTCCAGAGACCGGTACTTGCTTTCCGCATGCTGGTCAGTCACACGATGGCCGCCACGTATGCGCTGCAGGGCGCGGTACACCGTCTCCTTCGTGACCCCGACGCCGGCGAGTATCCGGGCTGCCTCCCCGCCTTCCTCGTCAGCCACTGCGATGAGCAGGTGCTCGGTGCTGATGAACTCATCGCGGAACCGCTCCGCCTCCAGCCGGGCCGCGTCCAGCACGCGCAGCACCCGGGGAGTGACATACACCTGTGCCCCCTGGTACGCCATCTTCGGCAACGCCTCGAGGGCGCGCCTCGTCGCGGCGCGAGCAGCAACGACGTCCGCCCCCAGGTCACGCAGGATGCGTTCAGGCAGTCCACCCTCCTGCTCCAGGAGGGCAAGCGAAAGGTGCTCGACATCCCACTGGTTGTGGCCGAACTGGCGCAGGTACTCCTGAGATGAGGCCAGGACCTGCTGAGCCTGCTCCGTGAACTTGTCCGGCGTGAGCGGACCGATGCCCTGCTGCATCCCCATCCGCTACACCCCACGCTCCGTCCCTGCCGAATCGCCCGGCGAGCGACGCCGCCGTTCCAGCCGAGTCATCCTCTCCGACATCGACTCGACTTCGACCCGCAGGTTCTCCATCCGATGCATGAGAGTGAGCGCAAACTGCACCCCGGCCGCGTTCAGACCGAGGTCATTCATGAGTGTCTTGACACAGCAGAGGTGGTCCACATCGTCCTGGGAGTAGAGACGCGTGTTCCCTTCAGAGCGACCGGGGCGAACGAATCCGAGTCGCTCGTAGTGCCTTAGCCGGTGGGCCTCGATGCCCACCATACGTGATGCGACGCTGATGACGTACCTTGGCTCTGAGTACCCGGGGTTGTGCACGCTAGATTCAAGGAGCTTGCACAGCGCCTCGCACGCACGCCTCATATCGTCGGAAACCAGCTCCTGGAGCTCCTGCATTTCCGCGTACTGCTCACTCGATTCCGACACGTGTCACCTCCGGCATCGCTTCCGGAATTGTACTTCGCTCCAAGATTTCCCGTCAAACGAGGAAAGGAAATCTTACATGAGCACGCAGGAGCGCGGGGCACTGCGGTGTTTCCGAGGGCTTCTCGGGTCGCCCTCTGACTATCCGGCCGAAGGCGACGCGCCCGAGCCAAGCAAGCCGACGAGGTGCTGGAGAATGCGGCCCGTGGCGCCCCAGATGACGTGACCGTTGTAGTCGCAGACCGGACCATGGTAGAAGTGCTCGCCGATAACCCGTTCCTGCTCTCTGAACTCAAGCGGGTCCATCAGCACGCTCAAGGGAACGAAGAAGATGTCTTTCGTCTCGGCCTCGTTTGCCCGGAAGCCGTACGGGTACGGGACGAAGCCGACAAACGGGGAAATCACATAGCCGGTGCTGGCCACAACGTTGTCGTCGATCTCTCCTATCACTTCCACATCCTCGGGATCGATGCCCGTCTCTTCCCAGGCCTCGCGCAGAGCCGTGTCGAGGAGCGAGGAATCCTCGGGCTGCGGCGTGCCTCCGGGGAAACAGACCTGCCCCTTGTGGGAACGCACGTCCTGCGTGCGCTCGGTGAGGAGGACGTGAATCTCTCCGTCCTTGCAGAGCAGGGGAACCAGAACTGCGGACTTGACGAGATTCCGACCCGAGAGCCTCTGTTTGCGGTAGCTGCCGACTATCTCCAGAACGCGCGCCCTAGTCACGGCCGGATTATACCACCGGACCCGGCCGGGCCCTTCTGGCAGCGCCGGACGTCCCGCGGCAGCCGCACTCGGTGTTTGTGGGCAGCGCCGTCGAACGCGTAAAATGAGGGGTTCGGAGATTCTTCGTATGCAGGTACACCGCGACTACTACGAGATACTGGGCATCTCCCGCGATGCGGACGGGGAGGAGATTCGCAGGTCTTTCAGGAGGCTTGCCTTCCAGTACCATCCTGACCGCAACCACGATGCCGACGCGGAGGACAAGTTCAAGGAGATCAACGAGGCCTACCAGTGCCTCTGCGACCCCGAGAAACGCCAGATGTACGATCTCAGGGGACACGCCGCCTCCGGCGGCTACGCGGACGCCGGTTTCGGCGGCCTTGGCGAGATATTCGACACGTTCTTCGGTGGCGCCTTCTCCGATGCTGCAACACGCGCTCCGCGGCAGGGCGAGAGCTTCCGCTTCAAGACCAGGGTGACCTTCGAGGAAGCTGCATTCGGGTGCGTGCGCGAGTTCACGGTTCGACGCACCGAAGCGTGCCCGGACTGCAACGGCACAGGCTGTGCCAAGGGTACGTCCCCCCTGAAGTGCCCTGACTGCAGAGGGACCGGCCGGGTGCGGAGGGTCGAGCAGAGCATCTTCGGACGTTTCAGTCACACCGTCCGCTGCTCCCGCTGCAACGGAGCCGGTTCGATCATCACGTCGCCTTGCACGCACTGCAAGGGCACGGCGCACATCACCGCCACGCGGACGCTGCAGACGCAGATCCCGGCGGGCATCGATAGCGGCGGCCAGGTGACGCTCAGAGGGAAGGGCAGCCTTGGGGTGAACGGAGGTCCCGCCGGCGACGTGCACGTCACCGTTGAGGTAGAACCCCACGAGATGTTCACTCGTGACGGACTCGACATCGGCTACGAGCTCCCGATCAACTTCGCTCAGGCGGCACTCGGAGGGGAAGTGGCGATTCCGGTTCTGGGTGGAGAGACCACGATCCGGATACCCTCGAACACGCAGACGGGCCGGGTCATCCGCCTGAAGGGCAAAGGCATCCAGGAGGCGGGCGGCCGACGGTCTGGCGACGAGGTCATACAGGTTCGCGTGGTCACGCCGAAGAAGCTGGATTCCGAGCAGCGGCGGCTGTTCGAGGAGTTGGCGAAGACTCTCCCCGCCGAGTAGTCCTCCACGACGAGGTCGGGCTCTACGCAGGGCGACCGACCCGGCCGGTGAACCTGGCAACCGCCTTGGTCAGCGGATAGCCCTCGAACAACACCCTGTAGATCGAGAGCATGATGGGCGCCTCGAGGTTGAGCCTGTCGGCGAGCTGCCTCACTGCCTTCGCAGTGTAGACCCCCTCCGCCACCTGGTGCATCGAGGAAAGGACCTCAGCCAGCGGGCGTCCGCGAGCCACCTCACAGCCGACGCGGTGGTTCCGGCTCAGGTCGCTGACGCAGGTGGCGACAACGTCGCCGAAGCCGGCGAGACCGTAAAAGGTCGATTCCCGCGCGCCCATCGCGACACCGAAGGCAATGACCTCGCTCCACGCGAACGCTATGAACGCGGCCTTCGCGTTGTCGCCCAGTCCAAGTCCATCCATCATGCCGGCCCCCAGCGCCACGATGTTCTTGAGGGCGCCGGCCAGTTCGACACCGATGACGTCGTCCGTCACGACTGTGATGAAGCGGTGCGAACCGAATGCCGTTTGCACCCTTCGCGCCACGGCCGCATCAGTCGAAGCCACCACCGAGGCTGCGGGGAGTCCCCTCGCTATCTCGTCCGCGAGGTTCGGTCCCGAGAGCGCACAGAGCGTGCGTGTACAGTCCGCGCCGAGCACATCGCCAAGCACTTCGGTCATCCGCTTGCCGGTCTCGACCTCGAGGCCTTTCGCCACGCTCACCTGACACGCATGTGTCGGAACCACGTGCGCGACGGACAACGCGTTTGCCCGCACGGTCTGGGAAGGCACCGCCCACACAATGCAGCCGGTTCCGTCGAGCGCGTCCTGCGCCACATGAGTCGGACGGTACTTCACCGAGAGTTCCCGCAGCGCGACCGCCTCGGACTCAGTCCTGGCAAGAAGGCGAACGTCGTGGCCACTGCGGGACAGAAACCAGGCAATGGTCCTTCCCCAACCCGTGTTGCCGATGACCGTCACGGTCTCACTCAACTGTGAGATGCCTCCTTGTCGTCCCGCCGCCAAGATGTTCTCCAGACCTCAAAACAGCTTGCGTTCGGTCCCTTTCCTGAGGCGTCCGATGTTGTCTCTGTGTTCGATGGTGAGGATGGCCACCGCGATAAGGGAGTATGCCAGATGAGGCCACGGCACCCAGCCGGTGAAGTACAGAACCAGCATGACGCCGCAGGCCGTGAGTCCGCCCACGATGGACCCGAGCGACATGAACCGGCTGACCAGCGCCACCACGGCCAGCACCTCGATTCCGAGCAACGCGGCGGGCAGATGGATCATGCACATGCTACCGAAGAAAGATGAGACGCCGCGGCCGCCACGGAAGCCCGCAAAGACGGGACGGTTGTGTCCAAGGATGGCCACGAGGCCGGCCAACCCCTGAACCATCGGCACCGTAATCGGGGAACCGCCGAGGTGTTCTACCGCATACGGCCACAAGAGAGTGGCCACAAGGACTGCGACAAACGCCTTGAGACCATCGAGGAAGAGTGTCAGGAAGCCCAGACCGCGACCGGCCGACCTCATGACATTCGTCGCGCCCGTCTTGCCGCTGCCGGTGGCGCGGAGGTCGCGGCCAGTCTTGAGCCAGGCGATTATGAGCCCCACGGGGATGGAACCGAGAAGATAGGACAGCCCCAGGATGCCCACCAGCAGCAGTCCGGTCATCGCGCCTTCACCCCGCGCTTGCCGCCCTTCGGGCGGCCCGCCTTCACGATCACGAACTGCATCGGCACGCCGTCATACTGAAACAGGGCTCGCATCTGGTGCTCGAGGTAGCGAAGATACGTCTGGGTCACCATTCTCACGTCATTCACGTGGACGATGAACGTCCACGGTCTCTCTTCGTCCTGGTGCGCACGGGTCACGCTGAGCGAGCGTTTCCCGAGCCGGGGAGGAGCGTAGCGCTGCACCGCGTCCTTCACCGCCGCGTCCACGGCGTCAGGCGGCAACAGTCGCATGCGGGCCTCAGCCACTTCGACCGCGCGCTGCAGCACTTCGGTGATGTTCTGGCGGTTCTTCGCCGAGACGCGGAGCGTCGGGACGTGGGAGAGGAAGTCCAGTCGCTGCTTGAGCCAGTCCCGGTGCGCCTCCCGCTCCGCCGCAGGAACGAGGTCCCACTTGTTCACCACGATGACCAATCCCTTGCCGGACTCGAAGACATACCGGGCGATGCTGACGTCCTGCGCCGTGGCGGGTTCAACGGCATCGAGGACCAGCAGCGCCACATCGCAGCGGTCGATGGCCTGCATCGAACGAAGGACGGAGAAGTAGTCGACGCCGTAGTCGAGATGTGAGCGCTTGCGGATGCCGGCCGTATCGACCAGCAGCAGGCTCCTGCCTCCCCAGGCGAGCTCCGCGTCGAGCGGGTCGCGCGTCGTGCCGGGGGTCTCGTCTACGATGGCGCGCTCATCGCCGAGAAACGCATTCAGCAGCGTGGACTTGCCCGCATTCGGACGGCCGACAATTGCCAGGCGGAGGGCCCCTTTTCGGGCAGGCGTGGGGGTTTCGGCGGGCGGCAACAACGAGACCACGGCGTCCATCAACTCATCGATGCCCCGGTTGTGAAGCGCGCTCACCGCAATCACCCGGTCCATGCCCAGGCGGTAGAACTCGGGCAGAAGCGGCTCTCGCCGATCAGTGTCGATCTTGTTGACCGCAAGGACTGCCGGCTTGCCGGCGGCGCGCACGAGTGCGACCACCTCTTCGTCACTTGCGAGGACGCCGTCGGTGACCGAGGTAACGAGGACGACAGCGTCCGCCTGCTCTATGGCCATCTCTGCCTGGTGCTTGACCTTGAGCCCGATGGGCGAGTCGGCAGCAGCCGACCAACCTCCGGTATCGACGAACAGCATGTCCCGGTCGCCCCAGTTCACCGGCGCGAAGACCCTGTCCCGGGTCACGTGGGGCTGGTCATCGACGACAGCGAGTCGTGCGCCCGCGATTCGGTTGAGAAGCGTGGACTTGCCGACGTTCGTCCTGCCAACAAGAGCCACGACAGGCCTTGGCATCACACCACCTCTCTAGCCAGCAGGGATGAGCAACCGGGCAAGGACGGCCTTCTGAATGTGCAGGCGGTTCTCTGCCTGGTTGAACACCACGGACGAGGGGCCGTTCAGGACTTCGGACGTCACCTCCTCGCCATGGTGAGCGGGAAGGCAGTGCATGAACATGACGTCGCGCTTCGCATGGGCGAGGAGGGAGTCATTCACCTGGAACGCGGCAAACGCGTCACGGCGCATCGGAGCTTCCTTCTCCTGCCCCATGCTCGTCCACGTATCAGTATAGACCACGTCCGCGCCGCGAACGGCCTCGACAGGGTCTGATGTGGCCTGAACAACACAGCCGTTCGATGCGGCCAACTCGCGTGCCTTCCTCAGGGTGTCCTCGTCAAGGGCGAACCCATCAGGCGAAGCTATCGCGAAATCCACTCCCATCAGTCCGGACAGCAGAGCGAGGCTGCGCGCCACGTTGTTGCCATCTCCTACGAAGGCCAGGCGCACATGCGCGAGACGCCCCTTCTGCTCGCGAATGGTAAGAAAGTCGGCAAGCGCCTGGCACGGGTGTTCCAGGTCCGACAGCGCATTGATGACCGAAACGGTCGCCCACCGGGCCAGCGACGTCAGCGTCTCGTGGCTGAATACGCGGGCGACGATGCAATCGACGTAGCGACTCAGCACCCTGGCCACATCAGCCACAGGCTCGCGCTGCCCCAG
>Ga0209609_10000121_pt1 | contig 45116 bp, 47 predicted proteins | sample LakKivw325mmetaG_FD_184136 | JGI IMG/M metagenome (GOLD analysis project Ga0209609, IMG submission 184136) | Anoxic lake water microbial communities from Lake Kivu, Rwanda to study Microbial Dark Matter (Phase II) - Lake Kivu water 325m metaG... | ecosystem: Environmental > Aquatic > Freshwater... | reverse complement strand
AAAGAGGAACAAAAAAAGATTCAGTTAAAGGGTATTTTATTTGGGTTTTTATTTGTTATTCTCTCCATGGGGTTTTATCTAATTTCCCTGGTTCTCAATAAACTTGATTTCTACTGGTATTTTCTTTTTCCAGTCCTACTTCTTGTTTTTGCTGTTTTTATTCCAATTTCAATTTTTATTGCAAATAGATCCCGCTCCAGAAAAAAATAAATTGTTTTAAATTAAGCGCTTGACTTAGAGGTGCAAAAGTATATAATTGTCGCAATATATATTAAAAAGACGTTAAGGAAAGTGCACAAAGGAGGTAAATACTGGTAAAAAACAGTGAAAAGTGTTGTATAAGCAAGTATTTTTGAAAAGGATTTTGTTTTAAAATTAATTTAAAAGGAGGCGAAGTAGATGGCTGAAGAACAAAAACCAATTGTCTTTACAAGGAGGTCTTCAGGCCTTGTAAGGTCTGTATCTGCTTTCTCAGCATTTGCGCTTGTCATGTGCCACACCGTAGGAGGCGGCATTAACAAGCTTATGATTTATGCTGAGTACAACAATCCTGGTGCAAACGTTGCTCTTGCTTTTCTAATTACAGGTATCCTTGCTCTAGTCACTGCTTATGTGTATTCTGAACTTTCTGCTCTTATGCCAAGAACAGGCGGAGACTATATCTTTATATCCAGAGGTATCTCTCCACTTTTAGGATTCATAACAAGCTGGGGCTTCTGGTTTACAGAAGTACTTTCTTTTGGAATCATTGCCTTTTATGATATCCCTATCTGGGGACTCGGTTTGCAAATCGCAGGTTCTGCAACCAAAAATATAGCTTTGCTTGAGTTGGGTACAAAAATTTCTGGAATTGGCCCGACTTTTTGGCTTGGTATGCTTATGGTTGCAATCTTTGGTATCGTGGCGCTTTTTGGTATGAGAAAATATACGACTCTTATTAACGTTTTACTCATCCTTCCATTAATTGGAAGTATTATCATGATTATTGTTCTTTTAAAGAGTCCATCAGTTGCTCACCAGAGCTGGGATGCCGTATATGGATCGGGCATGTGGGATATGGTAGTAAAGCTGTCTAAACAGGCCACTGATCACTGGGTTCAAACACCACTTAACATGGGTGCAACACTTATGGCTGGTGTAGGTGGTATATGGGCATATATTGGTGTTACTGCTGCATCTTATGCTGGTGGTGAGGTAAAGAATCCTGAAAGAAATATGAGTATTGCAATGCTCGGTGGAGCTGCGGTAATCGTCTTTTACTATGTCGTACTGAGTATAGAAGTTTACCGTATGTTCGCAACTCCAGATGGCTCATTTATTTCTATGTATTGTAATGTATTTATGCATAAAGATTTATGGGGACAACTCACTGCTATATACCCGTATGCACCTAATCCATACCTGCCGACATTTGCTGCAGCACTTATGCCAGGACAACCTGTATTTCAATTTATCGCTGCTATATCCGCTGCAATATGGCTAATGAATGATATCCCAGTATTCCTTGTTGTCTGCTCACGTCAAATATTCTCATGGTCATTTGACAGAATGTTCCCTGAAACATTCGCGGCAGTTAATGAAAGATGGCATACGCCACATAATGCAGTATGGCTTACGACCGTCGGTGGTTTTATAGGAGTGCTCCTCTCATTTGTATCGGAGAAAGGACTTGCAGGCGCATGGGTCGCTGCTATGGATACGACAATGCTTTATGAATTTGCAGTCGTATTTGGTTCACTTGCTGCTGTCGTGATTCCTTTTGTAAGGCCTGACATTTATGAGAGAGGGAGAAGATTATCATGGTTTGGAGTACCCGTGATTACAATCTTTGGCATTATCTCGTTCCTTGCAAATTTCTGGTACCTCTTCATTTCGGGAGCATGGCTCAAAACAACCTCTGACCTTGTTCTTCAAGTCGTCTGGATGGCTCTTGGCGTTGCAGTCTTTGTGGGTTATTATATTTATAACACGAAAAAGGGAGTCGATGTAAGAAGCATTTATCAGCAGATTCCCCCCGCATAAAAAAATTGTGTTTAGGGAGGTAGGTGTGCTCTACCTCCCTCCATATATTTACAATAAGGAGGCAATGTGAAAAGATTATTTTTTTCTGTAGATGCACATGGTGCGAATTTTGTATGGAGAAAGTGGCTGAGTGCAGTGAATATGTATCACGCGGACATTTTAATACTGTCGGGTGATTTAACCGGGAAGGTTTTTGTTCCAATAATAAAACAGAATGACGGTACGTGGCAGTACAGCTACTTTGGTACAACTTTTACTCTAAAGAGCGAGGATGAAGTGAAGTCAGCTATCGATAGACTTGATAACGCAGCAATCTATTCCTTCCTTGCTACCGGAGCAGAAGTTAGTGAACTTCAGCATGATGAGAAAAAACTTCAAGACTTAATGAATAAATTGATCTGGGACAGGCTGGATCAGTGGCTTAAGATGCTTGTAGAAATGGTTGATACTTCGAAAGTTATGACAATTGTCATGCCGGGTAATGACGATTTTTTTATTTTTGATGATCTTATTAAGTCTTATGCTAATAAAGGGGTAATATATCCTTTGAATGAAGCAATTCAATTTCCTTATGGAATAGAAATGGTGAGTTGTGCCTATGTAAACCCTACTCCATGGAATACTGATAGAGAGGCTGATGAAGGAAAACTTGAGAAAATGTTAGAGACAGAAATTAAGCTTCTGAAAGATCCTCATTGGTCAATTTTTAATTTTCATGCGCCTCCTTACAATACAAAACTTGATATCGCTCCGAAACTTGATAAAACGCTTAAACCAGTTGTGTCTTTTGGTGAAGTGGAAACTAACCATGTAGGAAGTAAAGCAGTAAGAAAAGTTGAAGAAAAATATCAACCGCTCATGGGTGTGCATGGGCATATTCACGAATCTTTTGCATCTGATTACATAAGAAAGACACCTGTTGTAAACCCTGGTTCAGAGTATACAGAAGGTATTCTTCGTGCATTCATTATAGAGATAGAAGAGAACGGAATTAAGACTTTCTGGAAGATAGAGGGATGATTGACATGCCATCAGAAAAAGAACTTGAAGAACAAGAATTAATTTTTTTTGCACTCCGTGATACTTTAATGAAAGAAGCTGAAACAAGGGGTATCATGATACGTATCCTGGGTGCCATTGCTTTTAGAATACACTGCCCTATATTTAAATATTATGAATATCGTGCAGGCAGGTTGCTTTCTGATATTGACTTTGCTGCTTATTCCAGGGACAAAAGAAAGATAGAAGAAATGTTTTCTGATCTTGGGTATGAAATAGATAAACATGCGAAATTTCTATTTCAGGGGAAAAGATATATTTTTTATAACCCCGAAGGTATACACTCAGATATTTTCTTTGATAAGCTCGAAATGTGTCATGATGTGAATTTTGCAGAGAGATTAGAAATTGATTATCCAACCATTTCTTTAGCAGACCTATTTTTTGAAAAAGTACAGATCGTACAGATCAATGAAAAAGATCTAATCGATACAGCAGTTCTTTTAAGAGAACATAACGTAGGGCCGGAAGATAAAGAAACAATTAACAGTGAGTATATTTCAACAGTGCTTTCAAATGACTGGGGATTTTGGAAAACAACAACCATGAACCTTGAAAAGATCTCTCAATATGTAAAAAATGCAGAGTTTTTTCAAGAATTAGATAAAAAAGACATTATCTCGAAGATTGAACTTCTCTTAAAAATTATTGACGATAAACCTAAATCTTTTTCATGGAAAATGCGTGGAAGAATTGGTGACAAAAGAAAGTGGTACAGAGATGTTGAGGAATTTGAGCGATAATATAAAAAGTAGAAAGAATGTTCATAAGATTATAATAGAAAGGCGTTCTATAACAGTATTTAAGAATAAGCCAGTTGAAGAAGCAGCAGTTCTTCTAATTCTTGATGCAGCGAGATGGGCACCGTCTTCTAATAACAGTCAACCGTGGGAATTTGTTATCGTTGCAGAAAAAACACGAAAAGATGCAATTGCTGACCTCTATGTAGAAGGTTACAGAAAAAGATTAGAAAAAGTTAACGAGCAGACAAAGAAAAAGATAAATGATATCCTTCCTTATCTTGAGAATGAATTAAAAGTACCTCCTTATCTCATCGTTGTTTGCGCAAGCCCTGAAAAATCTAAGTCATACCTTGTTGATACTTCTGCAGCAATTGAAAATATGTTACTCATGGCGTGTGAATTGGGCTTGGGAACTAACTGGATTGATCTTACATCGACGGACTTCGCAGAGGAGTTTGATTTAAGGAAGCTCAAGGAATATCTTTTTATACCTGAGAAAATTATTCCTGTAGCTATTATTCCTCTTGGATTTCCTGAAGAAACGCCTCTACCACCAGCAAGAAGGCGTATAAGAGATTTAATTCATAAAGATTTCTGGTGATTGAATGGATACCTGGATAAGAACAGCAGAAATTTCAATGGCATTAGAGCTTTTTTTAGGAGCCATTCTAATTATGGTTGTTAACAGGCGTTTTAGGAACGGTAGAATCTCCAAAAAAACATTTCACATTCAAAATCTTGAAATTCTTCTTCTTGTTCTTGTTGTTATCTTTATAGAACTTCTCACTATCAAATATATGTTTTTAAGAAATAGATTTCTGTTAATTGTGGTTCAAGTTATTTTTGTTTTTATTTTTCTAGTTATTGATAGAAGACTTAATGGGAAGGAATCTTTTACAGGAGGTGCATAGATGCCTTTAAATGGGAATCTTTCGGATTTTCCACTGGGGGATGTTATTCAACTTCTCAATAATACAAAGAAAACAGGCTCACTTAAACTAGAAGCAGGTGGGGATTTCTCCGGGGAGACAGGAGAAATTAATTTTAGTGCCGGGAGAATTGTTTCTGCAGTGTCTAATAAAGGACTTTTGGGAAAAAGTGCTTTTCTTCATTTTTATGAATGGCATGAGGGTAACTTTAGTTTTGCTGAAATGTCGATACGGAGTGAAGTAAATATCGAAGAATCAACTGAATCTCTTTTAATAGAAGGAGCGAGAGTAATCGAAGAATGGACTAAAATTTCAGGCGTAATAAAATCACTCTCTCTTGTTGTAAATCTTACACCTGTTCCCCCGGAGGGGGTTTCAGAAGTAAAATTTTCAAGGGATGAATGGAAAATACTCAGAACAGTTGATGGAAAGAAAACAATTAAGGAAATTGCAGACGAGTTAAAACTAGCGGATTTTGAAGTGAGCAGGATTATTTATGGGCTCATTGCCTCAGGTCTTGTTGAAAAAGTGAAAGAAGGAATCACTCCTTCAGGGATTGAGCTTTCTGTAAAGATAAAGCCGGAATTTTATCTTATAGAAGAAGCCGCCTATATAGATTCACAACTTCTTGAAAAATGGAAAGTACAATATGAGTTAGAAACAATAGAAAAAATAATATTACACATCGCCGGTGTAAAAGACGTGATAATAAACGTGAAACCAAAAAATAACCTGGATGGATTAATTTTGATCCCCGAAGAAATAGCATCAGAACTTGGAATAAAGGAAAAAGAAAAAATGTTTATTGAGCCATTAAAATAAAATTTTTGAATGAAATACTGAGGACGACATGAATTTAATTCCGCTTTTTTTAGCAATTATTATGATGGTGCTGTTTATTAAGGACGGCTTTATTGTGCCTACCAGGCTCAAAAAACAGGGAAAAATGCCACCACCAAGGCAACTGGCACTTGTTCTTGTTGAAATAGCTTTTCTTTCTTTTTTTCTTGTTTTATTTGCACGGTCAAGATAATATTGTAATACCGGCTTTTAATTCCTCTATAATCAACTCGTTGCATTTATCTCTAAGTAGTTTATCATCCAGTTTCTTAGCTACCATATAATTAACTCGACTTTTTGTTCAATTTTTTGTATACCTATTTTAATCCAAGATTTACTTTATAACTCTAAATAAAGGAATTTATAAACTTGACCTAATACATAAAATAGATACAATTTAAAGAGGTGATATTATGTCTTCTGAATATAAAAATAAAGAAATCACTAAAGAAGAATTGGCAAGAATGATTGATCATACATTATTAAAGCCAGAAGCGACCTACAGTGAAATTATAAATCTTTGTAATGAGGCGAAGCAATACAATTTTTTTGCTGTATGCATAAACCCGGTTTATGTGAAACTTGCAAGGGAAAACCTTGAGGATAGTAGTGTAAAAATAGCTGCTGTTGTAAGTTTTCCGTTAGGTGGAGATGAAACTTATGTAAAATCTATTGAGGCCGAGAGAGCTGTTAAATCAGGAGCGGATGAAATTGATATGGTAATGAATATCGGTTTGTTAAAGTCAAAGAACTTTTTAGGAGTTGAGAGGGATATATGCGAAGTGGTGAACGCAGTAAATCCACGAATAGTTAAAGTAATTATTGAGACATGTTTACTTAGCGAACAGGAAAAAATAATAGCATCAACAATTGTTGTTTCAGCAGGAGCCCAATTTGTTAAAACCTCAACGGGATTTAACAAAAGCGGTGCAACCATCGAAGACGTTTCTCTTATTCGTTCTGTAGTAGGGGAAAATTTTGGAGTAAAAGCCTCTGGGGGCATTCGAGATTACGAAACTGCAATAAAGATGATCCGGGCAGGAGCTTCCAGGATTGGCGCGAGTAAAAGTATAGATATCATCAAATAATGGGATATTTTTACACTCAAGGAATAATAATCAATACAGAGCCATTGAACGAAAGGGATAAAATTGCTATTTTTCTAACCGAGGATCTTGGTAAGATAAAAGTTAAATTTGGATCGGTGAGGAGTTCTAAATCAAAAAGATCCGGATTTTCTGAGGATTTTATAAATGAAAAAGTTTTACTCTATAAAAAGCAAAATTTCTTTATAGCAACAGAGGTATCTCTTATTGACGCATATACTGGATTAAAGAATTCTATTGAGGATTATAAAATTCTTACTTACATAAAGGAAATTTTATTAACACTTTTACCTTATGAGCAGCCTGAGCCAAAAGTTTTCAATCTTTTATCAACTGTTTTAGACTGTTTAAAAATTTCAAAATTTAAAAATTCTGTTACAATATATTTTTGTATGTACTTGTTTAAATTTTTAGGATTTCCTATCCTATTACCGGAGGTTGTTAAGGGTGATTATTTTTTTTCGCCAGGAAAAGGTGGATTTAATAAAGTGATCGGAGCTAGAGTTAACAGTTTTGTGATTGAAGATTTTGTGAAAATTTATAAATCTAAACCTTGTGAATTCAGTGAAATTGTAGACTTCAATGCAATGTTTGACCTTATTAACAGTTTTGTCTTATTCCATTCTGATTCAGAGCACTACAAGAATTTTCTAAAAGCTTTTGAAAGAATTTGAGATAAGGAGAAATTGATGAACTTTCAGGAAGTTGTTTCAAAACTTGAGAATTACTGGAGAAAGCAGAGCTGTGTTATACTGCTCCCTTTTGATGAGCAGATTGGTGCTGGCACTTTAAGTCCTTATACATTTTTGAAAGTTTTAGGTAAACGGCCCTGGGCTGCTGCATATGTGCAGCCTTCAAGAAGGCCCACAGATGGGAGATATGGTAAAAATCCTAACAGATTATATCTTCATCATCAGTTCCAGGTTGTTATAAAACCACCACCTTCAAGTATTAGAGAGCTTTATATCTCGAGTCTCAAGGCTCTTGGCTTAAAACTTGCAAAACATGAAATTAAATTTATTGAGGATGATTGGGAAACTGCTATTCTTGGAGCACAAGGTATCGGATGGGAAGTAAGACTTGATGGACTTGAAATAACTCAGTTTACTTACTTTCAACTTGCTGCGGGATATAAGCTTGATCCTGTTTCTGTGGAGATTACTTATGGTTTAGAAAGACTTGCGTTGTTTCTTCAAGAAAAAGAAAGCGTTTTTGATATAAATTGGAATGACAAACTTACATATGGAGATTTAAGACTCGATATGGAAAGGGAAGAATGTATGTATGCATTTGATGAAAGTGAATCTCCGAAGCTCTTTGAGCTATTCAATATTTTTGAGAGTGAAGGGTTAAGACTTTTGGAAAAAGGAGTTTTATTGCCTGGTTATCAGTATCTTTTGAAGTGTTCTCATGTTTTCAACCTGCTTGATGCGAGAAGTGCTATCAGTATTACGGAGAGAGTACAATTTGTCTCAAGAATGAGAAAGATGGCTTCAATTGCTGCAAGAATCGTTATCAATAGAGAGGAACAAGATGAAAGACTTTCTATGTGAAATATATACCGAGGAAATACCTGCTAGGATTTTAAACGAGATTGTCTTGCAGTTCAAAGATAAGTTCGAAAAAAAACTTAACAATTTTAGATTGAAGTACACTGAGATTCAGGCCTTTGGTTCTCCAAAAAGATTGGTTATTTTTATAAAGAATGTTTCAGAAAGAGAAGACGATGCGTTTACAGAAATTAAAGGACCGAATTTAAAAATTTCAATTATTGATTCTGGAGAAAAACTACCACCTTACTTCAAATTTTTGGAAACAAATAATTTCAATGAAAGTGATATTTTTATTAAAGAAATACGAAATAATAAATATTTTTTTGGTAAAAAAATGCTGAAAGGAAAAGATTCTAAGGAGGTACTACGGACGGTTACATTAGATGCCTTAAAGGAGATGCACTTTCAAAAATCGATGCGTTGGGAAGAAGGTAATTTTGAATTCATAAGACCCATTAGGAATATCCTTTTGCTTTTTGGTGAGGACGTTATTGATTTAACATACGCAGGTGTAAAATCAAATAATTTAAGTTTTGGTTTATGTATTGATTTACCAACACAAATTGAGGTCAAAGATGTTAGTGAATTTTTCCCTAAAATTAAGGAAAATTATATTATCCTTTCTTATGAAGAAAGGAAGAGAATTATAGAGCAAAGATCGTTAGCTCTTGCATCAAGTGTTGGAGGTACTCCTTATTATACTGCAGAATTTCTGGAAGAAGTAGCTAATATGAATGAATATCCTACTCCCTTTTTGTGTTCTATAAAACTAGATACAATAAAATTGCCCGATAGTATTATTTCAAGTGTAATAAAAGAACATTTAAAGTCTTTTCCATTAATTGGGATAAAATCTAAGAAGCTTATTCCTTATTTTATTGCCGTCAGAAACGGGACATCAGATTTCATAGATATTGTAAAACAGGGGTATGAAAGAGTTGCTAAGGCAAGAATACTTGATGGTGAATTCTTTTTTGAGGAAGACCGAAAAATCCCTTTCGAGAAATTTGTTGATAAACTTTCAGAAGTAGTTTTTCTCAGAGAGATTGGCAGCATGAAAGATAAAACTAATCGGCTTATAAATCTGTCAGAATTCTTATCATCCGAACTTAAACTTGGAGAAGTTGAAGGTAACAATCTTAAAAGAGCTTGTTTTCTTTCAAAAGGAGATCTTGTTACTAACGTTGTTAGAGAGTTTCCAGAACTTCAGGGAATAATGGGTGGTATCTATTCTCAATTATGGGGCGAGGACCCGGAGGTTTCTAATGCTATTTCAGAACAATACTTACCGGGTTTTGCGGGTGATAAATTACCGGAATCTTATATAGGTAAAATCCTTTCCTTAATCGATAAAATTGATACGCTTGTAGCAAGTTTCATTTCAGGTATTGAATATTCGAGTTCAAAAGATCCCTTTGGTTTAAGAAGATTAGGTTCTGGTATAGTCCAATTAGCATTCTTGATTAATTTAGATAAGCTTCCTTTAGAAAATTTTATACTTAATTTAATTAACATTTTAAATGGGGATGGAGATAAAAAATCTGAAATTTTAAGCTTCCTGAGAGATAGAGCTATATCAGTTCTAAAAGAAAAAGGCGTAAGGTACGATGTGGCAAACGCGGTCTGTTCTTTGGATATTGATTTCATGCCTACGTATCTCGCTCGTTCATCTGTTATTATGAATCATTTAAATGATACGAAGCTTGAAACTATAAGTACGACTTACAAGCGAATAAGAAACATTATTGAAAAAGCAAAATTAGATGTTTTTGATATAGACGAGAAACTCTTAATTGAAGAAGCCGAGGAAGAAATATATAAACTTATTTGTGAGTCAAAAAAAACATTTGCAGATTTTGTAAACTCAAAAGATTACGAGGCAGCACTCTCTCTACTTTATATAATAGAGCCGATTGTAGGAAAGTTTTTTGATGATGTCTTAGTTATGGATGAGAACGAATCTGTTAGAAGAAATAGACTTGCTTTATTAAATAATTTAAAGATTATGTTTGCAAGCTTTGCTGATTTTTCTAAATTAGTTTTTGATAACAAAACTATTTAGTTAAAATATAAATAACATGTTTATTGGAGGAAAAAATGGTTAAAAAATGGGTGTATGATTTTGAAGAAGGAAATGAAAAAATGAGAGACTTTCTTGGAGGAAAAGGTGCCGGACTTTCAGAAATGACAGTAATAGGGTTACCCGTCCCTCCTGGTTTTACAATTACTACTGAAGCCTGTAAAGACTATTTGAAGTTGAATCAAATAACTGATGATATAAGAACCGAAACACTTGAACATTTGAAAAAACTTGAGGATAAAGTAAACAAAAAGTTTGGCGATGCTCTTAACCCTTTGCTTGTTTCTGTACGTTCCGGAGCACCTATTTCTATGCCTGGTATGATGGACACCATTCTGAACCTTGGCTTAAATGATGAAACGGTCGAAGGGTTATCGAGATTAACCCAAAATGAAAGGTTTGCCTATGATAGTTATCGAAGATTTATCCAAATGTTCGGAAATGTAGTTATGAACATTTCTCATGATAAATTTGAGTATATCCTTGAAAAGTATAAGGAAGGGAATAACTTAAGAAATGATACCGAACTTACTCCTGATTTACTAAAGAACATTATTAATGAATATAAACTGCTTTATAGAGAAAACACCGGGTTGAACTTTCCACAAGATCCTTTTGAACAGTTATTCGTTGCAATAGAGGCTGTATTCAAATCCTGGAATACACCAAGGGCTGTTACTTATCGCATGCTTAACAGGATAAGCGAAGACCTGGGAACTGCTGTTAATGTAGTAATGATGGTATTTGGAAATATGGGAAACGATTCTGCAACGGGCGTTGCTTTTACAAGAAACCCTTCAACCGGCGAGAAAGAACTGTATGGAGAATATCTTATAAATGCCCAGGGAGAGGATGTTGTTTCGGGTATAAGGACTCCAAAGCAGATACAAGAAATGCAGAATGATTTACCTACAGTTTTTGAAGAACTTGTAACGGTAGCAGAAACACTTGAACGGCACTATAAGGATATGCAGGATATGGAGTTTACTGTAGAAAAAAATAAACTTTATATGTTACAAACAAGGAGTGGCAAAAGAACTGCTCAAGCTGCTGTGAAGGTAGCAGTAGATATGGTTCAAGAAAGCTTGATTGCTAAGGAAGAAGCAGTCTTAAGGGTGACTCCAGAGCAAGTTGATCAGCTGTTACATAAGATGATAGACCCAACTGTTGAGGTTCAAGTGATTGCAAAAGGACTCCCAGCCTCCCCTGGCGCTGCTTCTGGAAAAGTCATCTTCAACGTCAAGGAAGCTGCCGAAAAAGGAAAATTAGGAGAGCCAGTAATTCTTGTGCGTCCGGAGACAACTCCAGAAGACCTTGAAGGCATGGCATATTCTCAGGGTATCCTTACCACAAGAGGTGGAATGACTGCGCATGCAGCAGTTGTTGCAAGAGGTATGGGTAAACCATGTATTGTCGGTGCCGAAACAATAAAACTGAACCTTGAAGAAAAAAGTTTTTCAGTGAACGGGCTCACTGTAAAAGAAAATGATATTATAACTATCGATGGTTCATTAGGAAGCGTTATGGTTGGAGAAGTGCCTATGATAGAACCAACCCTTACTTCTGAATTAAAACAAATTTTAAGTTTTGCAGACGAATTGCGAGAACTCGGGGTAAAAGCAAATGCAAATACACCGGAGGAAGCAATTAAGGCAAGGGAATATGGAGCAACAGGTATAGGTCTATGCAGAACAGAAAGAATGTTTTTGAAACCAGACAGGCTTCCAATAATGCAGGAGATGATAATATCAGAATCAAAAGAAGAAAGAATAAAACTTCTCGAAAGCCTTGAAAAAATGCAGAAAAAAGATTTTTATGATATTTTGAAAGCGATGGATGGTTACCCTGTGATTATAAGACTTCTTGATCCACCTTTACATGAGTTCCTACCTCAAAGGGAAAGACTTGAGAAAGAAATAGAAGATTTGAAAGCAGAAGATGAAAACCAAGAAATCATTGCAAAGAAAGGAAGACAATTACAGAGATCGAAAGAACTATATGAGTTTAACCCCATGATTGGTTTTAGAGGTTGTAGGGTCGGCCTTGTTTATCCTGAAATTTATAAAATGCAATCCGCTGCAATAATCGATGCAACTATTGAACTCAAAAGAGAGGGGCTTAATCCCTTACCAAAAATCATGCTTCCTCTTATTGGGCATGTTAATGAGATGAAAATTTTGAGGGAAAAAATTCAAAAAGTAGTCGAAAGAGCAGTAAATAAGGAAGGCATTAAAATAGATTGTCAGATTGGAACGATGATTGAAGTTCCAAGAGCCGCACTTACTGCAGACCAAATTGCACAATATGCGGACTTTTTCTCATTTGGCACAAATGATTTAACACAAACTGCTTTTGCTTACAGTAGAGACGATGCAGAAGCAACGTTTCTTCCTTTTTATCTTAAAGAGAAGATTCTAACACAGGAGCCATTTATGACAATTGATAGAGATGGTGTGGGAAAGCTCGTGAGAATAGGAGTGATACTTGGAAGAAAGACAAATAAGAGTCTTGAAATAGGGATTTGCGGTGAACATGGCGGGGATCCTGAATCAATAGAATTTTTTCATTATGCAGGTCTTGATTATGTTAGTTGTTCCCCGTTTAGAGTTCCAATTGCTCGCCTCTCTGCTGCACAAGTTGCAATAAAAGAAAAAAGTGCTTAGAGAAGACTTCGAGATTTTAGAGGAAAAGCTGCTTTCATCATTCGCTTCAATAAGTGCAAGGTCTAGGGGAAGAGTCGCACTCGAGGAAAAAGATACTTATAGAACTGAATTCCAAAGAGATGTTGACAGGATAATATATTCAAAGGCTTTTCGCAGGCTTCAGTACAAAACTCAGGTTTTTATTGCTCCTAAGGGTGACCACTACCGCAATAGGTTAACCCATACATTAGAAGTAATGGCTATAAGCCGTTCCATTTCTAGAGCCTTGAGGCTTAATCCTGATTTAACTGAAGCAATATCGCTCGGGCATGACCTCGGGCATTCGCCATTTGGTCATGCTGGAGAAGACGCGATTAATGAAAAATGTAAAGAATATGATCCAGATAGCCATTTTTACCATCCGGAACAGAGTTTAAGAGTTGTTGATCTACTTGAAAAGAGGATTAAATCTGACGGAACCGAAGTTTTTGGGTTGAATTTAACAGAAGAAACAAGAGAAGGAATTTTAAAACATAGCAAAGGACTTACGAATCTTGCTGAATTTAATAAGGAAGATTTACCAGTTACGCTGGAAGGGCAGGTTGTAAGGATTTCAGATAGAATTGCCTATATTCATCATGACCTTGATGATGCAATAAGAGCAAAGATTATTAGAGAAAAAGACCTTCCTCAAGGCGTCATTAAGCTGCTTGGTGAGACGAATTCTAAAAGGCTTTCGACAATTGTTGAAAGTGTAATAGAGAAAAGTTTTAATTCTGATCGAATCCAAATGGATAAAGAAATCGAGATTGTAATGGACGAGGTCAAGGACTTTTTGACAGAGAAGGTTTATATAGGCTCAACTCCTAAAAAAGAAGGACAAAAAGTTAGAAGGTTGATTTCTTACTTTTTTGATTATTTTTTTAAAGAGCCGGATAAGATTGGAAGTTATATTCAGAACCATCCTATAAGTCTTGCCTGTAAAGATCCTCTTGCCGTCCTGAAAGAAAATAAAGAAGAAAGAATAAAAATTATTACTGATTTTATTTCCTCAATGACTGATCGATATGCAATTGAACTAATAGAAAGAATAATCACTCCAACTCCATCAATTTAATAAATTAAATAAAAGGAAATTAAATAAAAAAATCGTATTTATATATTGATGAGCGAGTTAAGCGATTTTATTGATGAATTACATTCCAAAGTTGATATTGTGAATGTAATTGGTAGGTATGTTAAACTTAAAAAACAAGGTATAAACTTTGTAGGATTGTGTCCTTTTCATCATGAAAAAACACCGTCGTTTGTAGTAAGCCCCTCGAAGCAGCTTTTTCATTGTTTTGGTTGTGGTACTGGTGGAGATGTTGTAAAATTTATTATGATGATAGAAGGTATAGATTTTAAAGAAGCTGTTTCAACTTTAGCGAAAGAGGCAGAATTATCCCCTCCAAAATTTGAGAAAGGTATTTCCCATAAGGAAGATAAAGATGAAATAAAAAACGTAAACAATTTCGCTACAGATTTTTTTCATTCAATGCTAAATGAAAATATAAGAATTTATTTAAGAAAGAGAGGTTTGAGTAACAGTAGCATTGAAAAATATCGTTTCGGCCTTGCAGATGAAAATTCAAATAAGCTGGTTTTTGAGTTGAATAAACAGGGAATTGATACTTCTCTACTTATTAAAGCTGGATTGTTAAAAAAAGATTCAGAAGGCAATTTAAAGGCATATTTTTTCAACAGGATTATAATTCCAATTTTTGATATTAATGGCAAAGTTATTGCATTTAGTGGAAGAAGTATTGATGGGAAGGAACCTAAATATTTAAATTCGCCAGAAACAGAAGTATTCTCCAAAAGCAAAGTGTTATATTCTTTGAATTTCTCAAAAAATGCAATAAGAGATGCTAAAAGTGCAATAGTAGTTGAAGGATATTTTGATGCAATTATTTTACAGCAGGAAGGAATCGGAAATGTCGTATCATCAATGGGTACATCTTTTACAGAAGACCAGGCAAAATTAATAAAGAGGTATGCAGATAAAATTTATTTCTTTTATGATAATGATACAGGAGGAAGGCTTGGTGCAGAAAGAGCTGTTGAAGTTTGCGGGAAATTTGATCTAAATATCGGCATAGTACTTTCTAATGAGAATATGGACCCCGACGAAATGATCATTAGGGATGGTAAAGAAGCTATCGAGAATTTATTAAAAACAGCAAAAGACCCAATTCTTTTTATAGCCGATTTTGAAGCAAAAAAAATTGGCGATACTCCTCTGGGAAAAGCCCAGCTTTCCCAGAAACTTCTCGATATCGTTTCTAAGATTTCTAATAAAACGACCGTTTATGAATATATACGAAAGCTTTCGAATCTGCTTGACCTTGATACAAGGCTTCTTATAGATCAGTATAATAAAATGATTCTACCTACAAAATCTAATAAAAAGGAACCTCTTACTGTAAAAAATGATAAAATTAAAACAATCCAGGAAATTTTAACGCAGGCAATTTTACAAAAAAAGGATACGCTCTCGAAAATTACTGAATCTATAGATTTACAAACTGATTTGGACGAACCGTATAAGAAGATTTTTTTAAGAGCGTTACAGGATATTGAAAAAGGTAAGGAACCCGACCCTAAGACGTGGTATGATATGCAAGAAGACGAGATATCTATTGCTGTAGAGCTTCTATTAAAAGATCCATATCTCGTAAGAGACGATGTTGTTTTAAAAGCTATTGACTCTCTAAGGAATTATAAAATTTACCATGCTTATATTTTAGGTCTTTACTCTCAAATTAATGAATTAAGTAATGAAGAAGAAAAATTAATAAAACTTAAAGAGTATAACGATGCTCTTAGAAAGTTAAAGGGGAGGTAGTTCATGACAAAGGACACTGAAAAGCGTGCTCAAGATGAAAAAACATTGCAGACTACAAAGAATTACCTAAAAAAACTAAGGCAATTAAATAAAGAAGAAAGAGAAATGGTAAGAAAATTGATTGAGAGAGGCCGTATAACTGGATTTCTTTCCTATGAGGAGATATCAGAAATACTGGAAAGAATGCCTATTGATACTAATTTAATCGATGAACTATACGTAGTTTTTCAGAAGTTGAATGTAAGATACGGTGATAAGGAATTGCTGGAGAAGATACAAGGTAAAATTTCCAGAAAAGTTATAGAGAGTTTAGAATTATCCGAGTTAAAAAATCCTATTCAATCTTATCTTGCTACAATAGGCGCGATTGATCTTCTGACCGCAGAAAAAGAATCTGACCTTGCGAAAAGAATAGCAAATGGAGATCATAAGGCAAGAGCCGAGCTTATTGAAGCCAATTTGAGACTTGTGGTAAGTATTGCAAAGAGATACACAGGACATGGCTTATCTTTTCTGGATCTAATAGAAGAAGGGAATCTCGGTCTTATAAGAGCTGTTGAAAAATTTGATTACAAAAAGGGCTATAGATTTTCTACCTATGCTACCTGGTGGATAAGACAGGCAATAACAAGGGCACTTGCCGATCAATCAAGACTTATAAGAGTTCCGGTTCATATGGTTGAAAGTATAAACAGGATAGAGAGAGTTACAAAAGAACTTATACAAGAATTAGGCAGAGAGCCTACTTATAGGGAAATCGCTTCAAGAACAGGAATTGCTGAAAAGAAGATTGCAAAATACCTGAGATTAGCTCAACAGCCTCTTTCTCTGGAAATGCCGGTGGGTGACGAGGAAGAAAGTAGACTCGAAAATTTTATTGAAGACAATCGAAACCCCACGCCTGAAGCTGAGAGCGTAAATCTTTATTATAAAGAACAGCTTGAAAAGGTTCTTGAGAAACTTACTCCAAGGGAAAGAGAGATATTGAAGTATAGAATGGGCCTTGAAGGCGAATATCCTCATACCCTTGAGGAAGTTGGTACGATATTTGGAGTAACCAGAGAGAGAATTAGACAGGTTGAGGCAAAAGCTAAAAGGAAGTTAAGCAATTATTTGAAAGAAATAGAGAAAGAGGAGCAACAAGAAGGCGAAGAATAGTAATCTTATTCTTCTTAATTATGATTTAGCAAACTCTTTTACGATATTCAGGATAACATCAACTGCTTTTTCCATGGCAAATGTTGGTATGTATTCGTAAACTCCATGAAAATTGTGTCCACCCGTAAATATATTTGGAGTTGGCAGTCCCATGAAAGAAAGCCTTGCTCCGTCTGTTCCGCCTCTTATTGGTTTTATTATTGGGTTCACGCCCGCTTGGATCATAGATTTTTTTGCTATTTCGATAGTATCAAAATTTTTCTCAATGATTTCTTTCATGTTGTAATAAGTATCTTTTAATAATAATTCAACTGTTTCTTGACCATACTTTTTGTTAATAAACTCAACGCATGATTTGAAAAATTCTTTTTTGCTTTCAAATTTTGTTTTGTCGTGATCTCTTATAATGTATTTCTGGATAACTTCTTCAACGCTTCCAATTTCCTGATATATATGAAAAAATCCTTCGTATCCCTCAGTAACTTCTGGCGTTTGGTTTTGAGGCAGCAAATTTATAAATTCATTGCCTATCTTAATCGCGTTTTTCATTACTCCTTTTGCGTGCCCAGGATGAATATTTTTGCCATTTATTACTAACTGTGCAGACGCAGCATTAAAATTTTCAAATTCGAGTGAACCTAACTTATCTCCGTCTAGAGTGTAGGCATATTTTGCTCCAAATTTTTTAATGTCGAATTTATCGACTCCTCTGCCAATTTCTTCATCAGGAGTGAAGGCAATTTTTATTTTTCCATGCTTTATTTCCTGGTGGTTTATAAGGTATTCTATAGCAGTCATTATTTCTGCAATGCCTGCTTTGTCATCAGCCCCTAAAACAGTTGTCCCATTTGTTACAATCAAATCTTTTCCGATATAGTTTTTTAAATTAGGGTACTCAGAGCTTTTTAAGACAATGTTTTTTGCGTCATTCAAAACAATGTCTTTGCCATCATAATTCTTAATAATTTGGGCTTGAACGTCTTTACCCGATACTTCAGGCGTTGTATCCATGTGTGCAATAAAGCCAATTACAGGTATATTCCCGTCTATATTTCCTTCCAATGTTCCTGTTAAATATCCATATTCGTCTAATTCTGCTTTAATACCAATTTCTTCTACTTCTTTTTTTAGTACCTTAGCGAAAACAATTTGCTTTTCTGTACTTGGAAAAGTTTGAGAATTTTCATCTGACTGAGTATCGAATTTCACATACTCAAGAAATCTTTCTACAACATTTTTCATTTAAACCCCCTATTCTTGATAAATTATATAAAATTTATAAAATTTTTTAAGAAAAATTAAATTTGCTTGTATGGATTAAAAGGCATATAATTCAAATTAGAATAGGAGGCTAAAATGGCTCAATTCCATTTAAAGTGTGAGAAAGAAGACATTGCAGAGCATGTGATGCTTGTGGGTAATCCGCAAAGAGCCGAAAAAGTTTCACTTATGCTTAAAAACGTAAAACTCGTTAATGAATATAGACATCTTTTTGTATTTACAGGAAATTATAAGAATAAAAGAATTACTGTTGCTACAACGGGAATGGGAGCACCGTCAACTGGAATTGTTTTAGAAGAGCTCATAAATCTTGGAGGTAAGGTTTTTATAAGGGTAGGCTCCGCGGGAGGAATTGACCCAAAACTCGGCGTGGGAGACATTGTTGTTGCAAACGGAAGTGTCAGGGACGATGGAACATCTCCTAACTATCTTAGATTATCTTTTCCGGCAGTTCCTGATTATGATGTTTTAAAAACTATTATTGAGACAGGGAGAGAATTTGCTAAAAATATTTATTATGGTGTTGTGATTTCGGAAGATGCATTTTATATTTCTTACACGGATGAAGAAATGCAGAGGTTTGTTAGATCTGGTGTCAAGGCAATAGAAATGGAAAGCGGGTGTGTTTTCATTATTTCACAATACAGAGGCGTAAAAGCAGGAGCACTTTTTGCTCTTGACGGTAACGTAACTTTAAATAAAATCAAGCCTGAAGCTTCTGAAGAGATTTTTAACGAGAGCGAAAATATTTCTATTCGCATTGGATTAGAAGCTCTTTATAGATTGTCAGAGAAGGCTTAGAATGAGACTTAACAGGGAAGTTAAAGAGGCTTTAAAAACTAAAAAACCAATTGTTGCACTTGAATCAACAATTATCTCGCACGGGATGCCTTATCCCAAAAATGTTGAACTTGCAATTGAAGCTGAACAGATTGTGAGAAAAGAAGGTGGTGTTCCTGCTACAATTGGAGTAATAAAAGGGGAAATCGTTGTCGGCCTGAGTAAGTCTGAAATTGAATATATTGGTGGTACAAAAGGAGTGATGAAACTCTCAACAAGAGAAATTCCCATCTGTGTAATGCAAAAGAAAGACGGAGCTACAACGGTTTCTGCAACATCATTTATTGCTGAGAGTGCTGGCATAAAAGTTTTTGCAACGGGTGGCATCGGAGGAGTACACAGAGATTTTTTCGAGAGTTTAGACGTATCGCGCGATCTTGAAGAGCTTTCTGAGCGAAATATTATTATAGTTTCTTCTGGTGCAAAATTTATCCTCGACATTCCCAAAACTATTGAATATCTCGAGACTAAAGGAGTACTTATAATTGGTTATAAAACTGATGAATTTCCTTCTTTTTATTCAAGAAAATCAACTATAAAAATTCCTAAAGTGAATAGTTCTATAGCTGTGGCAGAAATTTTCCAACAAAAAGAGAAGCTTTCTATAAAAGGAGCTGTTCTTGTTGCAAACCCTATACCAGATAGATATGAGATCCCTCTGGTAGAAATAGAAAAATGGGTCATCAAAGCTTTAGAAGAAGCTAAAAAACAAGGTGTCCATGGTAAGCAAGTTACACCTTTTCTTCTTTCAAAGCTTGCTGAATTAAGTAAAGGAAGAACTCTTAACGCAAACATTAATCTTGTAAAAAATAATGCAAAGATAGCAACATTAATAGCAAAGGAATTGGTTAAATGAAATCTGATTGGACAGATGATTATTTTGATGAATTTTACCTTAAATATTTTCTTTTATCGCAAAGTGACGAACTTACAAAAGTTCAGGTAAAGTTTTTAGAAAATTTAGTAAAACCAGGAAGTAAGATTCTTGATGCGGGCTGCGGCATAGGGAGACATTCTATTTTGCTCGCAAAAGATGGTTTTAAAGTTGTAGGCATAGATACTTCTCGAATTTTTTTAGATGAAGCTAATAAGTTATTAAAGAACGCAGGAGTAGAGAATTGCGAATTTAAACTTCTTGATATGCGTAAATTGGAGTTTAAAAATGAGTTTGATAGTGTTATAAATTTATGGTCTTCTTTTGGATATTTTGATGATGATACAAATTTTGCAATTCTAAAGGGATTTTGTAGTGCCTTGAAAGAAGAAGGGGTACTTATCATCGATATAGAGAACAGGGATTACATCCTGAAAAACTTTATCTACGAAACTTTCAAGGAAAAAGATAATTTGTTTATTCTTGAAAGAAGAAAATTTGATCCGACGACTTCTATAATAAAAACGCACAGGTATTTTATTGGCGGGAATTTAAGGAAAGATTACCTTCGCTATATAAGGATTTATTCTGCAACGGAAATGATAAATCTTTTTAAAGCAGCCGGATTAAAAAATATAGCAGTTTTTGGCGATTATACCGGTGAAGAGTTCTCAATCTTATCAAAAAGGATAATAATCACAGCCAAAAAACTTGATTAAATTTTGATTTCTTATAAAATATTATTAATATGGTAATAATTTTTAGATTTGGGTTTATCAAGTTTTATAGGAGGTCTATTTAAGGAGATGGTTATAACTTCACTTGAGGATTATGCCTTGAGGGCTCTTATTTATATAGCTTTAAAAGAAAATAAAAAGGCATCTGTCAGTGAAATTGCCACGAAAAATGGGATCTCTTTTTCATACATCTTAAGAATTTGCTCTACATTAAGAGAAAAGGGAATTCTTGAAAGCAATAAGGGTCGTAAAGGCGGATATATTTTAAGCAGAGACCCTTCTACAATCTCCCTCCTTGAAATAATTAAAGCAGTTGGGAAGGACAGTATTGAAATAAAGTGCAATTTTGGTAAAAACAAAGCCGCTAATTGCTACAATATAGATTGCATGCTAGCACCGGAATGGAAAAAAATAAAAATAAAGTTTAATAATTTAATGAGCGGTATTAAACTTTCTGATTTTATTCAAGGGGGTCTTAATGTTAGTTCAACAAACAAAGGTTGTTGATATTCTTAAAAATCTTTTTGTCCCTGGTCTAAAAAAACTTCTTCTGTCGGCCGGAAGTATTAGTGAGATGAAAATAGATGAAGGCAGTGTTTATATTAACCTCTCTTTGCCCGAAATCCCAGATGAAGATGCAATCAGGCTTAAGGAAATAATTACTAAAAAAGTTGAAGAAATTGGTGCACAATCTGTTTTGGTAGAGCTTGTTTTTAGGAAGAAACAAGAAATAAAATATATAATTGCTGTTGCTTCTGGCAAAGGAGGGGTAGGCAAATCAACTGTAAGCACAAACCTTGCCATTGCACTTGCACAACTTGGCAAAAAGGTCGGTCTTATGGATGCCGATATACATGGACCTAATATTCCAATGATGTTTGGAATTAATGAAAGACCAATGGTAAATAGCGAAAAGAGAATTATTCCTATAGAAAAATATGGTGTAAAAATTATGTCTGTTGGTTTTCTCCTTGATAATAGTTCAACACCTGTAATTTGGAGAGGTCCTCTCGTAACTAAAATAATTGAGCAATTTTACAATGATGTCGAGTGGGGAGTGCTTGATTTTCTTATTATTGACCTTCCGCCTGGGACGGGTGATGCTGCACTTACTATTGCGCAATCTCTCCCAACAAAGTACGGTATTATTGTTACAACGCCTCAGGATGTTTCAATTCTTGACGCATCTAAAGCACTTTCAATGTTTAAACGAACAAATATAGAAGTACTCGGTATTGTTGAAAACATGTCATATTTTATTTGCCCGACAAGCGGTGAAAAGTTTGAAATATTCGGAAGTGGCGGTGGCGAAAAACTCATGTCTGAATATGGAGTCAAACTTTTAGGCAAGGTTCCTATCGAACCAAAAGTTAGTAAAGGTGGAGATGTTGGAATACCAGCAATTTTAATGAGAGAAGAAACAGAAACCCAAAAAATATTTACCTCAATAGCAAAGGAGGTTCTTGAAAATCTTGAAAGAAGTTAGAAAAATTCTGATCTGGTTTTTAATTTTTGTGGTTGTTGCTGGTTCATTATACTTTATTAATAGTATATTGCCAGACTTAAGGATTGCCCGAATTAGCGAAAGCGATATTATTCAATATGCTCCTTTTATTTTTAAATTCGATACATCCTCCCAGGATTTTACAAATAACTTTTCTAATATACCTTTTAGTTTTCCTCAATATAATTCTGGGTTTCTTGTCAAATACAATAACGTTTCGGATTTATATGTTTTTGATTCCATCGAAAAAGTTCGTGACTATGTGAATACTCTTTCTAAGAGTACTTTAGATAAAAAAATAACTAAAGGCTGGCTTAATGGATTTCAGATTTTCCAGATTGAGGCAGAAAGCACTTACTATGTCACTCAATGGAGGAATTTTATCTTTATTTCAAACAACGCAGATACTTTGAAAGTTCTTTTTGGTAGAATCATACAGGGTTCACGTTCTCAGGAGGAAAGCCGACCAACTATGATTTTTAATACATATGTTAAAAATACTGGCTTTGTAGATTTTCAGGGTAAAGATATTTTTGCTGAGATATTTTCTGTACCGTTTCTAACTCTTCGGTATCCACTTACATTTTGCCCGTCAGCTGATTCTATGAAAATCTCTTTTACAACAAATGGATCAGAGAAAAGTAATAATCTAAAAATATTTAATTTTGATAAGTCTCTATTTGAAATGGTATCCAATAATCCCCATACATTTAAGGAACTTCTAGGAGACAATTTTTTATCCACTTTTTCTAAAGAATATAACATAGATCTTGAAGAGATTTTTAAAGATACTGTAGATTTTTCGGAATTTATTTTATTTGATAACTATGCCCCAGGGCTTATTTTGTGCTCGAATGCTCCTGATAAAATAATCAATGACTTGAGACATACTTATAAAATTACTCCCGAAAGCTATAAAGGAACTGAAATTTTAAAATTAGAAGCGGATGGAAAGACTTTATATGTTTCAAAGACTCAGGATTTACTTTTATTCTTCGGAAATAATCAAGAGATTACAAAAATACTGGACAATCAGGTTGAATTATTAACATATAACTGCTCTTTGTATTTAAAATTTGCTAAAGAATTTAACAGTATTTCCACTTATTACAGTGTTCCCGAAGCAGTTACGCTCTTCGAATCATTTTCAGTTTACCTAACAGAATCAGACAGTGCCGCTCTAATCCAAATCAGTCAAGGTGAATAAATGGAAAGGTCTGCGAAAGAGGAATCACCATTGAGAAATTTACTCATTACTGTTTCCCTTAACGTAACGATAACAATTGTCGAACTTGTAGGTGGGCTATTTTCACATAGTCTTGCATTAATTTCTGATTCATTTCACAATCTTTCTGATACCATGGCAGGAGTTTTAGCTTTTTACACTTACAGATTATCTTTAAAATCTAGTAACTATAGATTCACTTTTGGTTACAAGAGAGCGGAAATGTTATCGGCTATATTTAACGCATCTTTGCTTATTGGTCTGGCAGTCGTTTTATTTAAAGAAGCCATAGTAAGGTTCTATCATCCACAGATTGTAAAAGGTTCTATTATGCTTCCCGTAGCAATTGTTGGACTTGTTGCAAATTCCATTTCAGTTTTGCTGCTTCACCGCCACTCAGAACACAATCTCAATGTAAGGAGCGTATATTTACATCTCGCTTCCGACGCGCTTTCTTCTCTCGGCGTAGTTTTAGGCGCCGTTTTAATTTATTTCTACAAGCTGTACTGGCTTGATCCTGTTTTCACGATTTTGATTGCTTCGTTTATGACCTACGAAAGCGTGAAAGTAATCATCGAAACCGTTAACATACTTATGGAGTGCAGCCCCTCCTGGGTTAATGTCTCAGACCTGCAAAAAGACATTGAATCAATGCCCAAGGTAAATGATGTTCATCATATGCATGTGTGGAGGCTTTCGGACAGACTGACGCTTTTTGAAGCCCATGTAAATATAAAGGATATGCCTGTTAGCGAGACCAAAGAGGTGCGCTCCAGGATAGAAAAGTTGCTTAAGGAAAAATATAAAATAGATCATGCGACAATCCAGTTCGAATACGGCGAACACAGGGGCGACGGTTTAATAAAAGAACATTTAAGGTAAAATCATGTGAAGATTTTTGTTACCGGAAATCCCGGCTGTGGAAAAACAACTTTAATTAAAGAAATCGCTACTTCACTTAAAGAATCGAATATTTCTTTATCTGGATTTATTACCGAGGCAACAAAAAAAGCAAATATAAGGACAGGCTTTGAAATTCTTGACCTTAAAACTTCTGAAAAGAAAGTTTTTGCTTCCACTGAAAATGTTACTCAACATAGATTTGGCAAATATTATTTGAATATTTCAAATTTTGAGTCAATCGCACTTAAAGCTTTTGAAGGGCAGGGTCTAATTCTAATTGATGAAATTGGCAAAATGGAGTTTTATTCTACTAAATTTAAAAGCCTGCTTCTTGAAAATCTTAGTAAAGATATAAACATTATTGCCGCTCTTCACAGAGATTTTGTTAATGATTTTAAGAAGTATGGAAAGGTTTTTTATTTAACCAGGGAGAATTTTGAGAATACAAAAAAGGAAATTCTAAAAATCATTAGCTCCTTAATCTAGGCCTTTCAAATCTGTAACTGATTATTTCTGAGTTTCAAGAAACCTCTAAGCAAGAAAACTAACAGCTAGAATTATTTCTGAAACAAAAGAAATTAAGCGCTTGACTGTTTTAAATAAGGCAGTATTAACAAATGCTTGAGGGTGATTTATTTTTAAACCAATGACGATAAAAATTAACTAAAGCAAAAAATAACTTTTAAGTTGAGCTTTTGTAACATATTGAAGGATTCAGCGCTTCAACTACTTTTACGTTTTTATACCCTTCTTTTTCAAGCTCTTTTACTATATTGTTCGAAATTTTTTCAATGATACTCCAGGCAATAGTTTTGCAGAAATAACAAATAGGAGTACTGCTCTGAAAATCTACCCAGATTTCTGTTATATTTTCATCAATGGTAAAACCATATAAAAGACCAAGAGTAATTATATCAACCCCTGTCTCTGGGTCTTTAACTCTTTTAAGAATTTCAATGATTTTTTCTTTATCTTCCATTTTTATATCTCCTTTAGAAGTTTGGTTTCAATAAGAACTTTTTTGATTTTATTAATGCCTCTTCAGAATCTATTGAGAGAGGTTTCCTTAAAATTTTTGTAGTTTTAAATCCTAACATGCTAAGTGAAATTTTATTGTAGATGCAAAAGATGAAGCGTAAATCAACGGTGTAATTACTCCATAATACTTACTTTTGTTCATTTTTCACCTCGCAATGAATATAAATCTTTTTTAAAAATTTAGTGTTACAAATAATTATATACTTAATGGATTAAAATTCATATAATAATACTGTGAAAGCCAAAGTTGATTGTGTTCCCTGTATTTTGAATCAAGTTTTAAGGGCTGCAAAAGCCTCTGGTGCTGGAGATAAAAAAATAAAAAAGGCTCTTTTTGTTGCTTCTAAACTTATCTCTAAAATTAGTTTTGATTTAACGCCGCCAGAATTGGCCGTTCCTTTTTATGAAACAGTAGAGAAAGTTACTGGAAACGCGAATCCTTATAAAGAAGCAAAAATAGAACATATAAATAGGGCTCTTTCGCTTTATTCCAGGATGTATGAATTCATAAGAGAAAGCGAAGATTTTCTTAAAGAAACAGTAAAGCTGTCCATTATAGGTAATTCGATAGATTTGGGAAGCACAAGTAATAATATTGATGTGGCACATGAATTTAACAAAATTGCCAGTTCTAATTTCGTACTAAACGATTTTGAACTTTTCAAAGAGAGAGTTAAAAAAGAAAAGGATATTCTTTTCATTGCCGATAATGCAGGAGAAACAGTTTTTGACAGGCCCTTGATCGAATTGCTTGTAAGTTATAAAAAAAGAATAATTTTTGCAGTAAAAGATGTGCCAATAATCAACGATGCCACGGTAGATGATGCTAAAAAATCTGGAATAAAGAGTGAAATAATCTCTACCGGTTCAAAAGTTTCAGGGACTTTACAAAAATTTTGCTCAAGCTACTTTAATGAAAAGCTTTTTAACTCAAAACTTATTATTGCAAAAGGACAGGCAAACTACGAAACACTTTCGGACTTGAATTTACCCATTTTCTTTTTGTTTAAAGTGAAATGTGTGCCTATTGCTATTGATACGGGCCATCCAATTTCAACTATGCTTTTTATAAAATCAAAAACCTTCAAATGGGAATAAACGATATCTTTTTAGAAGGGACAAAGAACAAAGCTGTGCTTATGTTTCATGGTTTTACAGGTTCTTCTGAAGAGATGCTGGAATTAGGAGAGATTCTCAATAAAGAAGGATACGAGGTTTTTATTCCGCTTCTTCCAGGTCATGGTACAAACTGGAGGGAGCTAAACAAGGTTAAATGTAATGACTATATTTCATTTTCAGAAAATGTTTTTGAAAGAATGCAAGATAAATATGGAGAAATTTCTTTAATTGGTTTTTCTTTTGGCGGAACTATAGCTCTTTACCTTTCAGAAAAATATGCAGTAAAAAGTTTGGTTCTTATAAATTCAATGATTTTTGTTGATCTTCCTCTTATTCTGGGAAAGTTAGTTTCTCCTTTTATCCCTCTTATTCCTTCTTACCCAGATGTACATAAAAAAATTGATAACCCCCCTTTTTCTTACGGAGTATATCCTCTAAAGGCTCTTAGTTCAATTGCTGATTTTATTAGCTTAACAAAGCAGAATATTAAAAAGATAGAGACCAAAACGATGGTAATCTATTCTGTCCACGACCATTCTTTATCAATTAAAAATAGTTTTCTTATATATAACAAGCTTTCTTCTAAAGAAAAGTGTATAATTCCGCTTTTGAATTCCTATCATATGGCTGTTATAGATTTTGATAAAGAAGAAATGTTTAAAAAAATAGTTGATTTTTTGTAATTTTGAAATTATATGCTTTTAAATATAATAAACACTAATATAATAAATTAGTTGGAAAGGAGGAACTTATGAGTCTAAACTTTGAAAAGGAAGTACTAAATTTATCAAAAAGGGAGGGAAGTATGAAGAAAATACTGGTAACATTAATAATGTTAGGACTTCTGGTCGGTTTGCTTTCAGGATGCAAACCCCAGGCAGCACAACCAGTAACTCTGGTTTTTGCAAAAGGCGATGCAGTTAACCTTGATCCTGCAAATGTAACGGATGGCGAATCAATTACCGTTATGAACAACATTTTTGAAGGACTGGTCAGGTATAAAACTGGCTCAACAGAAGTTGAACCAGGTCTTGCAACAAGCTGGGAACCTTCTTCTGATGGTCTTGTGTGGACATTTCATCTCAGACAGGGTGTGAAGTTTCATGATGGAACACCTTTTAATGCAGATGCTGTAGTTTTTTCTTTAGAAAGACAGCGAGATGAAAATCATCCTTTCCATCAATATGGAGAGTGGGAGTATTGGGGATGGTGTTTTAGCGAGATTGCAAAAACGGACAAAGTCGATGACTATACTGTAAAAATTACTTTATCAAAACCATTTGCTCCTTTTATCAGTACGATAGCTATGTTTACTGCTTATATAGTAAGTCCTGCAAATGCCGAGCAATACAAGGATCAAGCTGTTTCACATCCAGTTGGCACAGGCCCATTCAAGTTTGTTGAATGGGTAAGAGGTGACCATATTACGCTTGAGAAGAATTCTGATTACTGGGGAGAAAAAGCAAAGATTGACAAACTTATATTTAAGGTTATAACAGATCCCTCTTCAAGATTTCTTGCACTTCAAAAAGGTGAAGTTCAGGGAATGGAATTTCCAAATCCCGATGATCTTCAAAAAATTGAAAGTGACCCAAGTCTACAAACTTTAAGTCAACCAGGATTGAACGTTGGCTATCTTGCAATGAATATGGGTAAAGATACCCCAGGCTTCCAGGGACCATTTGCTGATGTTAGAGTTAGACAGGCAATAAACTATGCTATAAATAAAAAGGATATAGTCGAGCATCTTTATAAAGGAACTGCTGAAGTGGCTAAGAATCCTCTCCCACCAACACTTTGGGGATTTAATGATGCCGTTCAGGATTATGAATATAATCCTACAAAGGCAAAAGAACTCCTTGCTGAAGCCGGTTATCCAAATGGTTTCAAAACAAATTTATGGGCAATGCCCGTATCGAGGCCATATATGTTTGATCCAATAAAAATTGCAACTGCAATTCAGGAACAGCTTAGGAATGTTGGAATTGAGGCACCGATAATCACGTATGATTGGGGAACTTATCTTGATAAAACTGAAGGCGGAGAACACGCTATGTGTTTGCTTGGATGGACTGCAGACTATGCAGACCCGGATAACTTCATCTATGTTTTACTCGATCAGGATTCAGCTACAGTTGGTACTGCTGGCAATGTTGCATTCTATAGAAACTCTGAAATTCATAAGCTTGATATGGAAGCACAGGCCGCAACAGATTTCAATACAAGAGTAGAACTTTATAAGCAGGCACAGGTTATAATCCACAACGATGCGCCCTGGGTTCCTCTTGCAAATGCAAAACAAATTCTCGTGTTCAATAAAAATGTAAAAGGATTTGTGCTTTATCCAACCGGTGACTATAGATTTGAGTCAACATATATTGAAAAGGCACAATAATTTTTAAAAAGGGGAGGAGGTCTCCTCCCCTTCAAATTTTGAGGAAAAGCCTTTGAGAAATTATATTTTACGTAGAGCTCTGAACGTTCTAATTATTTTACTTATCGTTTCTGTATTGGTATTTCTTATGATCAGGCTGATTCCGGGAGACCCGGCAAGAGTGATAGCTGGAGAACATGCTTCAGAAAAAGCTCTTGAAGAATTAAGAAGGACACTTGGTCTTGATAAACCTGTTTATATACAATTTTTTAGCTGGTTTGGAAGAGTGTTAAGTGGAGATTTTGGAAATTCAATTTTTACACATGAGCCAGTCTTACACGATCTCTTGTACAGGTTCCCTAATACATTTGAACTTGCTATTTTTGCAATGATTTTTGCTACATTAATAGGTGTATTTGCAGGAATTATATCTGCAGTTAAGAGATACTCAATCCTTGATTATATGAGTATGATTATTGCGCTTTTTGGGGTTTCAATGCCTGTTTTTTGGTTAGGTATAATGCTAATTCTTATCTTCGGTGTGAAACTTGACTTGCTTCCAACAGGTGGTAGACTCAGTGTATATTTACATCTGAGGCAAATAACTCATTTCTATTTGCTTGATAGCCTTCTTCAATTTAACTTACCTGCTTTTTTTGATACATTAAAGCATCTTATCCTGCCAGCAGCTGCCCTTGGAACTATACCAATGGCCTTTATTGCAAGAATTACAAGGTCAAGCATGCTTAATGTGATGAACCAGGATTATATAAGAACTGCAAAATCTAAAGGTTTAAGCACAAAAACAGTTATTATGAAACATGCACTTAAAAATGCTCTGATCCCAATTTTAACTGCTTCTGGAACTGAATTTGCAATGCTTATGGGAGGGGCAATTCTTACAGAAACAATTTTCTCATGGCCCGGTATAGGTACTTATGTTGTGCTGGCTGTTCAATCCAGAGATTATCCTGCAGTTCAGGGTTCTATAATCTTTATTGCTCTTGTCGTTGCATTGGTCAATTTGATAGTTGATATTCTTTATGCATATATAGACCCTCGCATTCATTACCAGTAGGAGAAGTCATGATTCAGGAATCGCCTTTTAAAGAATCACTCAGATACTTAAGAAAAAATAAATCTGCTATGATTGGCTTGGGTATTATTATATTTTTTGTAATAATTGCCATTTTCGCTCAGTTTATAGCACCTCATAGCCCGATAGATCAGAATCTTAAAAATAATTTAAAACCAGGCTTCTGGGCGGGAATTAAGATAAACTTTCTTGGTACCGACGAATTTGGAAGAGACTTGTTGAGCAGGATTATATATGGTGCAAGAGTTTCTCTTACAGTGGGTTTAATTGCTGTTTTAATAGGAGTTTTATTGGGAGCGAGCGGAGGAATCGTTGCAGGATTTTTGGGTGGGAAAATCGATAACCTTATAATGAGAATTGTTGACATTATGTTTTCATTACCTTCAATACTTCTTGCTATTGTTATTGTTGCAGTAATGGGCAGGGGTCTTTCAAAAGCAATGATAGCCATTGGGATAACTTATTCCCCTCAGATTGCAAGAATAATGCGTTCAGAAACTATTCTTGTAAGAAATACCGAATACATGGAAGCTGCAAGAGCAATAGGAAACTCGAATTTCAGAACTATGCTGATACACGTTTTACCAAATGTAACTTCCACGATTATAGTCTATGGGACTCTTAGTATAGGTAGCGCAATCCTTGATGCTGCAGCACTTGGCTTTCTTGGGCTCGGTGCACAACCACCGACAGCTGAATGGGGGGCAATGCTTGCAAGTAGCATCCACTCAATTACAGGTGGATACTGGTGGGTTGAAACTTTCCCGGGTATTGCAATAGTCCTTTCAGTACTTGGATTTAACTTGCTTGGAGACGGTCTCAGAGACGCAATTGATCCAAGGCTAAGACGAAAACTTTAAAATCATAAAAACTTCTTTGAACTATTCAATTATTCAATTAAAATAAGTAAAAGGAAAAAGATATGAAAAAATTAAGTGTTTTTTTAGCATTTTCTCTTTTATTGATTATTGTTTCTTTAATTTTTGTTCTTCAGAACAACATGATTTTAGTTCAAATTAAATTCCTTGCATGGTCTTTATCAAATGTTCCTCTCGGATTTTTAGTTATCATCTCTCTTTTAGTGGGTGTTGTAATCATCTGGTTAGTTTCTCTTGTTTTATATATTGTAGCTGTAACAAAAAGTAGAAAATTATTAAATGAAAGCGAAGAGAAAGTATTCAAACTCGAAGAAGAAAAAAAGCACCTTGGAGAAGAAATTGAAAAACTTAAAATCGAACTCAGCCAAGAATCTCATAAACTTAATGAATCACAAACTGAGCTGAAAAAAAGTAACAATGAAGATAATAACAATAAAGAGGTTAAAATTATTTAATGAATAAAACAACTCTTTATATCACAAGAATAGGTGTTGTTGCTGCATTATATTTTATTCTTACAGTCATAGCCTATCCGATTTCTTTTGGACAGGTTCAGATAAGAATTGCAGAGTCGCTTACGGTTTTGCCTTTTATCTTTCCTGAAACAGTGTTTGGTGTAACGATAGGCTGCTTCATTGCTAACTTACTTTCACCTTTTGGAGTAATAGATATGATTTTTGGAACTTTATTTACTTTTCTTGCTGCTTTGTTAACAATGATTCTTGGGAAACATAAAAAATCAATTTTTCTTGCACCCTTACCGCCAGTACTTTTAAATGCTTTTGGAGTTTCACTATATGTAGTCACTCTTACGGGGCTTACTGGAAATGGCAATACAGGGATTAATTTAATTACTTCTCTAAAATATATTTTTCATTATTTTAAACTAATACCGTATTTAACAGTTGCAACATGGATAGGGATCGGGGAAGCTATTGCAACATATGCTCTGGGAATCCCTTTACTTTATGCACTAGAAAGGAGGAGAAAAATTGTTGTATAAAATTGCACTTGCTCAAATAAATCCCACATTGGGAGACGTTGAGAAAAACCTACTGAAACATATAGAATTTATTGAAAAAGCAGTTCAAAAAAAAGCACATTTGATTGTCTTTCCAGAGCTCAGCCTCACGGGTTACAAGCTCGGAGATTTGACGATGGAAGTAGCTCTCACATTTGATAGTGATTTTTTTAAACCACTATTGAATTTAAGCAAACATATTGATATTGCTTTTGGATTTATTGAAAAAGGAAAGGACAAGAATTCGTACAATTCGGCAATGTATATGAGTGAAGGAAATGTAAAACAAGTTTATAAGAAACTGTATCCTCCAACTCATGGAATGTTTGACGAACTTCGTTTCGTAGCAAGGGGAAAAGAAATTAAGATTTTTGAAACAAAACTGGGGAAAATATCCATGCTTATATGTCGTGATATATTCCATCCGTCTCTCGCATTTCTATCATATGCAGGTAATGCTGATATAGTCCTTGCGCTTAGTAATATGCCTCTTCGTGGTTTGAGAGGCGATAAACCCGGCATTCAAACAACTGTAGAAAAAGCAGTTGATACGTATACGAACTTTTTTGGCATGTTTGTTGTTTATGTAAATCGTGTAGGTTTTGATGACGGGCTTGGTTTTTTTGGAGGCTCATTTGTTGGTACTCCTTCAGGTAAAAAACTTGCCTCAGGAGACCTTTTTGAAGAAGCGCTTACTTTTGCAGATATTGATATGGAAGAAATATTTAAAAAGAGACAAACTTTCCCATTGCTAAGGGAGGAGGACCTTAATATAATTAAAAAAAATCTCGATAGAATTTTGGAGGATTCTTATGGCTGATATTTCACTTAACTATGAGATGTTAAAGAAATTTCTCATTTATTTTATAAAGGAAGAAGTAAAAACTAATAAATTTAATAAGACAATTCTTGGCCTTTCAGGTGGAGTTGATTCTGCAGTTGTTGCTTATCTTTCAACCGAGGCGTTAGGAAAGGAAAATGTAGTTGCAATTTTAATGCCATATAAATTAAGCTCACCCGATTCCAAGGAAGATGCGCTTCTTATTGCAGATAAACTGGGAATCAGGCATGAAATATTTGAAATTACAGGAATTGCTGATGAATATTTTAAGCAAATTGATCACATGGACAGGATAAGGATAGGTAATTTTCTCTCGCGCATAAGAATGTCCATCCTTTTTGATAAAGCAAGAGAGTATGACGCAATTGTAATGGGTACTAGTAACAAGAGTGAAATAATGCTGGGCTATACAACATGGTACGGAGATATGGCCGCCGGTTTGTATCCTATTGGTGACCTATATAAGACCCAGGTATTTGAACTCGCCAAGTTTATGAAGATATCCGAAAAGGTCTTGAATAAGGCGCCTTCAGCTGACCTATGGCCAGGGCAGAAGGATGAGGATGAGCTCGGAGCATTATATCCTGAACTTGATTCTGTTCTTTATCTTTATATAGATGAAAGAAAGTCAATGGAAGAGATTATGTTGCTTGGTCATAGCAAAGAACTCGTAGAGAATATTATTAGAAGGGTTAATTCTACTCAATTTAAAAGAACTATACCACCTGTAGCAAAATTCTCTGCAAGAACTTTTGGCATTGATTTTCTATATCCCCATGACATGAAAAGGTAACCTTATGATCTCTCCTCGAATATTGTTAAAATTTATATAAAGTATACCTATTGAGTTCTTGAAACTAGAAACTGTTCCTGGATTGAAAAATAACTTACTGTTAATATACTTATTTAGAGGTATATGGGTATGTCCGAAAATGTACGCATCAAGTTCGCGATTAAAGGTGTTTTTTACCCTACTTGCAATACCCAAAGGCGTGCCTCTTCCATGATATAAACCTATTTTAACATGTTCAAGTTCTAATACAAGAAACTCTGGTAGTTCTGACTTTAAAAAAGGGGTGTCTCCGTTCCCGTGTACTGCAAAAACTTGTTTTTCAAAGCTTTTCAGATAATCAAACACCTTAGCACTTGTAAAATCTCCGATTGCAAAAATCAAATCAGATTTTTCAATAAATGATGACAGATTAGGAATATCTGTTCTTCTATCAGGGTAATGTATATCTGAAACTACAAGTATTTTTAAAATTTTTTCTCCTTAAAATAAAGGGTTTGCATGTAATGCAAACCCTTTTCTACCTACCACTATATGCCAGGGAAACTAAATGGGTGCTCCTAATTCTTCTGCTTCCTTATCCATTCCTAATTCAAATAAATGCATTTTTGTAGGAATTCCATCTTTTGACCAGCCCCTTGCTTGATAGTACTCATCAAGCATATGCTGGAGTTCTTCTTCTTTCACATAGCTACCTTTGCTCACACCATTTGAAATCGGATCGTGAGTAACTCTATATGGCAAACAATCGTCCTTTCTTGTAAGACCTTCTCTAACATTAAAAAGTCTATCAAGGTTATAAATTCTTTCACCAATTGACATTAGCCAACCAATGTCAAAATTTATGCCGGTGACAGCTCTTATTCCATCAAGCATTCCCTCTATCCAGAAAAGCGCTCTTGAAAATTTACACATTCCAAGCGCATCGTAGAGTGTCATAAAATCTTCTCCAGTTTTCACTTCGTATCCTTTCCAGTTAGAACTTAATCTGTCCACATTGCTTAATTTCCAGAATTTCCCGGTTAGTTCAGGCGCATAGATACCACCTGTAAGGTGGCATGCTCCTCTTACAGATACTGCAACTGCAAGTGCCATTCCTTTTAGACCTCTTACATCATAAGCGGGAGGCTCTAAACCTTTTACCTCTAAAGCAAATTTTTCTGAATCTCTGCCCAACTTTCTGGCTGCAATTTTTACTCCATCACAAAGTAATTCTCCAATATAACCTTCTTTTTTGGCAATTTTCTCCATTGCTTGGATCGCTGCATCGCCATTTCCAAATCGAAGGTCAATACCATCGGTATCTTTTTTTGTCAGAAGTCCTTTTTCATATGCTTCCATAGCAAAACCAAGGATCACTCCTGCAGAAATTCCATCTATACCTGCTCTATCGCAAATTTCATTAAGTTTTGCTGTTACTTCTATGTCTTCAATGCCCAGTTCTCCACCGAGTGAGTAAAGTATTTCATATTCTACTCCATCTACCTTTGTTCCTGCATATTTTCCTTCTTTTATTGATATATACCTTCCGCATGGTTTATTACAATTGGGACATGGATGCATCTTCTCGGTGTATTTTGGGGACCAATAATAAGGGTCGAGGTGAGATTTATCACCCTTGTGCATTTCGAAACTTTCTTCAAAATAGCTTTCTTGCCAATTCTTAACTGGGAATACACCAACTTCTTTATTTACCCAGGCATAAAATTCTCCTGAACCATATGCCATATCGAGTTTTTGATCTTCAGAGCCAATAATTCTCTTATTCCAATTTTTAATAGCTTCTTTTAAAAATTCCGAATCTTCATACTCAATACCTTTTGTTCCCCTTACAGCAATAGCTTTGAGCATTTTACTGCCCATTACTGCGCCGCCACCAGCTCTTGCTGATTGCCTCTCTTCAAAGTCGATATCTGCAATTTTTATTAGTTTTTCTCCTGAATAACCGATTGCACAGGTCCTGAAATCTTTGCCAAATTTTTCTCTTAATTCTTCTTGAGTTTCTATAGCATCTTTACCCCATAGCCAATCAGCATTTCTTATTTCAACAGTTTCATTGTCTATAAAAAGATAAACTGGATAATCACTTTTTCCTCTTATCACTATGCCATCAAAACCAGCATTTTTTATTGCGACTCCAAGATATGCGCCGCTGATGCTTCTTCCAAAGATACTCGTTTCGGGAGATTTAAAAGTAACAGCAGTTTTCGAAGCCGTTGGAAGCCCAGAGCCTACAAGCAATCCGGGTACAATTATAATAACATTTTCAGGTGAAAGAGGGTCCATATGAGGTTTTACATAGTCAAATAGAAGTCTTGAAGCTAATCCTAAACCCCCGAGGTAATCATAATAGAATTTTTCATCAATTTTTACAACATTGATAGATTTTGTTGAAAGGTCTACTTCAAGAATCTTGCCATTAATACCTTTCATTATCACTCCTCCTTATTTTTCAATAAATTTTCTCAGAAGATTTATTCCATTTTCCACATCGCTTAAATCTGCAATTTCACCGGGTGTGTGAATATACCTTGTTGATATAGAAATAGAGCCAGAAAGCACACCTGCTTTTGTAGTTTGCATAGCAGAAGCATCCGTTGTTCCTTTGGAGATAACCTCAAGCTGGTAAGGGATATTTTCTTTTTTTGCGATTTTAGTCAGTTCATCTCTCACGAATTTGGAAGAGATCATTCCGCCATCCATCACTTTTATTGTAGGACCTTCTCCAAGGTTCAATGAAACGGGATAAGTTTCTGGAGTATCTCCTGCATCAGTTACATCAAGTGAAATTCCTATATCAGGGGTGACTTCGTAAGTCGACGTTTTTGACCCTTTTACTCCAATCTCTTCTTGTACTGTGAACACAAAGTAAGTGTCAAATCTTATTTTTTTTCGTTTGAGGCTTTTTATAGTTTGAATGGCTATTGCACAACCAACTCTATCGTCAAGCGAGGGAGCAATTATCCTTTTGTCAGATTTATAGAAGTAGGGTTTGTAGACACCCTCCGATCCTATTTGTATAAGTTCTTTTGCCTTGGCTTTGGAATAAACTCCGATGTCCACAAAGAATTTTTCTATCTTTTGATCTTTTACTTCCCAGTTTGATTCTTTATCTTCATAGTACACAAAACCCTGAACACCATTTTCAAATAATATTATCTGGCCAACAAGAAAAGATTTTCTTAAACCGCCTATTTCTCCGATTCTCAAGAAACCGTTTTTATCAATATCCGTTACCATTACGCCGATGGAATCCATGTGAGCAGCAACAAGCAATTTTTCTCCATTTCCTTTCAAATGCACCACCAGATTACCAAATTTATCTTCTCTAATTTCATCAACTTCTTGCTCTATTTCAGATCTTATCAATTCTTTCACAGCCTCTTCTTTAGAAGAAGGCCCAAAAGCATTTACCAATTTTTCAATTAGTTGTTCCATAATTTTCCTCCTTTAAGGAATTTAGGAACTTGAATAGAAGTTTTAGAGTATTTTCATAGTCATCCTGGAAGAACAGAGATACAGGGGAATGAATATATCTTACGGGAACTGCGACTGTTAAAATTCTTACACCGCCTTTTGTTAGCTGGATTTTTGACGAATCTGTACCACCAGCAATAACCTGCTTAAATTGATAGGGAATATTCTCTTTTTTTGCTATTGAAATTAATTTCTCTCGCAATTTGTGGTCTGTAATAACGCTTTTATCTTTGACTGTAATAACAGGACCCTGACTAATCTTGCTGCATTTTAAATGTTCTTTAACTTCTGGAATATCAGCAGAGATAGTTCCCTCAACTGTAATCGAAATGTCAGGGGTATATTGATATGCGCCAGTTACCGCACCTCTTAATCCTATCTCTTCTTGAGTAGAAAACAATGCAATAATGGGAAAATTAAAATCATATTTCAACAGACTTGCTACAATACTGCATCCGAGTCTATCGTCAAATGCCTTTCCTATGTAATACTTGTCGTTTAATTTCTCAAATTTTGTATCAAATGCAACAAGACTACCAAGTGGTGCAAACTTTTCTGCCTCTTCTTTATTCTTTGCGCCAATATCAATCGTTAAATAGTCAGATTCAATCGTTTTTTCAATTTCTTCTTTCTTCTGCAGATGAATAGCCTTTGCACCAATAATGCCTTTGAATTTATTTTCGCCTACAATTACCTTTTTACCAGAAAGCACCCTATCATCAATTCCGCCTACCTTTTTAAATAGTAAAAAACCATTTTCATCGATAGCTGTAACTATCAGACCCACTTCATCCATATGTGCATTTAGCATTACCTTAAAACCGCTTTTTTCTAAACCCTTCATTGCAATAAGGTTTCCCATTGCGTCAACTTTTATACTTTCAACATCTCCTTTTACTTCCTCTTTCAAGATTTCCACAACTTCTCTTTCATCACCCGAAACTCCGAATGCATTGCTTAATTTTTCGATAAAGTCAATGTTCTCCATACAATGCCTCCAGAAAAGAACCATCGATTTCCTGAATGAATAGAGAAAGCAAATTAATTGTTTTTTCAATGTCCTGTGGATCGGCAACTTCATGAGGTGTGTGCATGTATCTAATTGGAATGCTAACAACTCCAACCGGTACTCCTTTTTCTACAGTCTGTATGTAAGTTGCATCTGTTCCGGATAAAATACCTACTTCCTTCTGTAATGGTATACCATATTTTTGCGAGGTATCAATAATCTTTCTATTTATAACTCTGTCAGTGGACGGTCCTATGAAGACTGCAGGTCCTTTGCCAAGTTCGAAACCTTCTTGTTTAGAAACGTTTGGAGAAAAACCATGGGTTACATCAATGGCTACGGCACAATCTGGCTTCAAAACATATGTAGATGTAATTGCTCCAAATGTTGTGAACTCTTCCTGTGAAGCGAAATGTCCCACGACATTCATAATAGGACTTATCTTTTTTAATCTTTTGAAAATTTCAATTATTACATACACGCCTATTCTATCATCGAGCGCCTTGTTAGAAACAAGTTCATTAATTTTTGAAAATGAAGGATAAAAGGTAACACTATCACCAACTGAAACTATTTCTTCTATTTCTTTTTTATTTAACCCACAATCTATGAATAATTCCTTAATTGGAAAAGCTTTTTTAAGATCCTCTTCATGGGTGAGATGAAATGGTTTTATTCCTATTATCCCTTTAATTTCCTGTTTTCCATGAATTTCAACAATTGAACCTGGCAAAATCTTCGGATCAATAAAGTTTGATTGCATTCTAAGGAATCCTTCATCAGTAATGCCTGAAACGATTGCGCCAACTTCATCGATGTGTGCGTCGAGCATAATTGAACATTTTCCAGGCGTACCAAGTTTAATAGCAAACATTGAGCCTGTTTTTAATGATTTAATTTCCTCTGCATACCCTGAAATTTCTCTTTTAATTAACTCATGAATTTTGCTTTCTTCTCCGGGGAATGCTGAAATATCTGTTAATTCCTCCAGGAGATTATATTTCATCTGTACCCATCACCATCCTTTACTTTATTCTAAAAGAAATTAAATTTCAAAGAAAACTGTAAGTTCCTTTTTTGCATCTTCTTTTGATGATGAAGCATGCACAATATTTTCTGTGAGGTATGGAGAAAAATCGCCGCGGATTGTCCCTGAAGATCTCTTCTCTGGCATTGTTTCTCCTATTATGAGCCTGCAGTTTATAACAGCTTCTTCCCCTTTGATTCTTAAAATAACGACAGGACCTGAAGTTGAGTATTTTATAAGTTGATTGAAAAAGTCTTTTTCTTTATGCATTTCGTAAAGTTCTTCAGCCTGTTCTTTCTGAAGAGTAATCATTTTCATATCAACTATTTTCATTAACTTTTTTTCAAAACGGGCAATTACCTCACCAATCAAACCCCTTTCTACTCCATCTGGTTTTATTATTACACAGGTTTCTTCAATCATTGTTCTTCAAGCATATCAAGGTATATATCCTTGTCTTCAGGATTGTAGCCTATCAGTTCTGCATATCTTCCTAATTCTATAAGACTTTTAAGGGTTTCATTAGCTTCTTCTTCAGACATCTCTTCCAGAAGAATTGAGAGTAGTTTACTTTTCTGAAGGGTTTTATCCTCTGACTGTAAAAGGATATTAATGATTTTCTGGAAAACCGGAAGCTTTTTGAGTGCTTTTTTAAAAATAATTTTCCTCTTGTTTTCATCTCCATAAACTAAATCCTTTCCGGTTTGAGTAATGTAAAGGTCACCTTCTTTTACCTTTACAAAGTCAAGCAATTCTGAGATTTTTATAAGACTGACAAGTTCATCCATCTCGAGACCTAACTCAGAAGAAATTATATAAATATCAGTTTTTCCGTCCAGATCTTCAAGATAAACCAGCATTCCTATCATTTTACCAACTTCAATGTACGGCAACGGCGATGCATCTTCCATTAAATTCCCTAAACGGGCTTCACCTCCTTATTTATTACTGTAGAACTTATTACCATTGAATATATTTTATCATAAAGTTTATTAAAATCCTCACTCTCTCTATCTCTTGGCCTTGGTAAGTCTGTTTTTACATCACCAATAATTTCACCAGGATGCGCAGACATTATAACTATTCTATCCGAAAGAAAAATTGCTTCTTCTATATTATGTGTTACCATAAAAATACACTTAAGTGACAATTTGCCAGAAATCCAGAGTTTGATTATCTCTCCTCTAAGGTTCTCTGCTGTAAAAACGTCAAGTGCTGTGAAAGGTTCATCCATCAGTAACAGGGTTGGCTCCATAACAAGTGCTCTTGCAATACCAACTCTTTGTTTCATTCCTCCTGATAGTTCTCTTGGATATGCTTCCTCAAAACCCTCAAGGCCAACAAGATCCACATATTTAAAGGCTTTTCTCAGTCTTTCTTTCAAATTTATGCCTTTGGCCTCAAGCCCTAATGTTATGTTTTCTGTAACATCAAGCCATGGCAGGAGCCCGAAAGTTTGAAAAACGAAACTTGTGTACGGGTTGACATTTTGTATCTTGTCTCCATTGAACCATACCTCACCAGAGGTTGGTTTTATCAGTCCGGCAACAATACGCAACAAGGTACTTTTTCCACAGCCTGAGGGACCAACTAGCGAGACGTATTCACCTTCAGAAACACTTAGATTAATATTATTTAGCACTACAATCTCTTTATCTTTCAAAGGAAAAGTCTGGTAAATGTTTTTTAGCTCCAAAAGTGCCATTAGCTTTCCATCCTGTACCTATCAAGAATTTTATCATAAAGAGGTCTATAAACAAAATGATTCATTGAAAATACAGCAGCTACCATTATAAAAAGCGATACAATAAAGAGAGATTGGTTATTAGATGCAATTGATGTATTCAATATACTTCCGATACCTGTAACTGAAACGGCTTTGTTACCTAATGTTGTGTATTCTGCTACTACAAGTGCGTTCCATGCCCCACCTACTGCAGTAATTGTACCTGTCATAATTGAAGGAAGTGCTGCAGGCAACAATAATCTCTTGAGTCTTGACATGCCTTTTACTCCAAAGGACTCTGTAAATTCCTGTAAATCTTCAGGGATCGCTTTTAGGCCACCATAAATGGTGAACAACAGGTACCATTGCATACCTGAGAGAATAACAATAATAGCAGCCATGTTCATGCCATTTTTAAACGGTAATAAAAAATATAGAATCAAGGGGAAGAATGCAATAGCAGGAATTGATGGTAAAATTTGGATAATTGGAGAGATGAACCTTGCCGCTCTTGGGTGTCTGAAAAGAAATATCGCTGTAGGGAAGGTCCAGGAAAAGGCAATTATATAAGAGATAAGAATTCTTAAAAAAGAATACAGTAATGCTTTGAAAGAGATAAGGAAATCGCTTAGTTTCAATTTTAGAATAATAGAGGGGATCGCTTTTGCGATGTTGACAATAACAAACAAGACAAAACCTATTAATATAACAAGTAAGGCTTTTCTCACGATATTAGAAATCCGTCTCTGCCAGAACCTTTTTATAAATTTAAAACTTAAAACAGGTTTGAGCCTGATTTTCTGAATAAATTTAAGTATAAATTTTAAAAGCTTCCCTATTGCCTCCCAGAAAATGATTACTACATCCCATACTTCCTTTGTTTCTTCTTCACCAGGCGAAACACTGTACGTAAATCTTCTTGACCAATGTGAAATTGGTTTCCATATAAACAGGTCAAGAAATATAATTACTATTGCAAGTACAAGAACTCCAAGAAACATTAAAGATATTTTACTCTGTGAAGCAGCTTCCATGATAAAGCTACCAATGCCCGGTAATCTGAAGGATTCTGTTCCTATTGCAAAAATTTCTGAGGCAACAAGAAAAAACCACCCGTTTGTCCAGCTTAAAATACTGTTGTATACAAGTTTTGGGATTGTTGCTGGAATGTAAAGTCTAAAAAGTTTAAGATTGCCGTCGGGGTCGAAAAGATTGTATGCTTCAGTAACATCTTGGGGAATCATTGAAATGCTTTCATATACGCTAAATGCAATATTCCATGCCTGTGATGTAAAAATTAAAAAAATTGCTGCAAACTCTGCGCCAAGCATTTTATTAGGTGCAATAGAGACGAAAAAATAGACAGCTGCAGGAAAGAAACCAAGTATTGGAATTGACTGAAGTATATCAAGAATAGGAAGCATAATTGCCTCTCTTTTTTTACTTGTAGCAGCCAGGAAACCGTAAATAAAAGAGAAAAAAAGAGAAAGTAAATAAGCAGAGGTCATTCTGATAAGAGACCGTATGGCATAAAAGGGAAGCTGTTTTATTGTAAGAGTCGATATATATCCATGTATTGTAATCTGCCTTTTATAAAAGATATAAACCAGACCTAATAAAAGTAAAATTGAAGTAATCTGTATTGTTAGATTTATTAATTTGTTTGACCCTTTCATAATCTATTAGAAAGCAGGAGGCGGTTCATCAGATTTAAGCTTGTCTCTTTTTCTTGAAATTTCAAAAACTACTGTGGTTTGAGGGTCAGGACAGGATACATATGCCTTATCAGGATTTTTTTCCCATGGAAAAACCCCTCCATAGCGCAGGGGCGTAATGAATGGCCATAAAGTCGCGAAAGCCCAACCACAAAAGTTAATGCTAATTGGTTGCCCTTTTTCATTAATCTCAAAAGTATCGCCTATTTTTAAGTCTGCAGGGCATTTACCTGTTCCACGTATTTCAACAACCTTAATTGTGATTTTATATATTTTCTGCTCCATCGCTTTATTTTAACAAAAATTATCTTTAAATGAAATAAATTTTCTGTATAATTCATTATATTCAGAAGGAATCATGGTTGGAAGAAATAAAAAGAATATAGTATTTTATCTATCGGTTGGCCTTCTTATAAGCGCTTGCCTTTTACTATATGGTTATATCTTTGGTAGCTTAAACAAAAATACAACGCAGGATCAGATCAATTCATTAAATAATGCCCAGCTATTTATTGAACCTGAATCTTCAAGAGAGCCATTGCTTCAGGCAATTGATAGGGCAACAGATTCAATAGACCTTGAAGTATACACCATGTCTGATGATAATATCATTCGAGGTTTGATTGATGCCAGAAAACGAGGCGTATATGTAAGGGTTATCCTTGAAGAAAACCCGTACAAAGGTTATGGGGCAAATAAGGATGTCAAAGACAAACTTTCTCATTATGGGATAGATATAAAGTGGTCAAACAGGGTTTATCAATATACTCACTCAAAGTTTTTGGTGATTGACAAAATCACGGGTTATATAATGACTCTTAACCTGTCAAAGAGTGCATTTACTAAAAATAGGGAATTTGGACTGATTGTTAGCGATCCATTAATTGTTGATGAACTTTTGAAAATTTTTAACGCCGATTGGAACAGGAAGCCCTATTTCCCAAAGACTTCTCCGCTTGTAGTAAGTCCTGAAAATTCACGAACAAAAATTATGGACCTTTTAAAATCTGCAAAAAAAGAAATAGATATCTATGCAGAGGAAATAGAAGATCGACAGTTTATAAACATTTTAGAAGAAAAAACTCAAACCGTTAAAGTTCACGTAATTGTAGCCGACTCTTCTTCGATTGACGTGAATAAAGCTACAATTGATGAACTTAAAAAGTATATGGTTGAGATAAAGGCAATGACTTCTCCTTTCATACACGCAAAAGTAATAATAGTAGACGAAGAATTGGCTTACGTTGGTTCAGTCAATTTTTCCTCTACTTCTTTTGATAAAAACCGTGAAGTAGGCTTAATAATATCTTCAAAAGATACTGTAACACAATTAAGGGATACTTTTTTCCAGGATTTTAATAAAGGACGTTAAATATAGCTAAATTTAAAAAAATTTTTAAAATAATATAATGATACTTGAGGGATTGTAAAGGATTTGAAATTCATTAGATAAGGGGGCACAATGAATAAATTAAATAAGCCAGATCCAGAATTGTTTTATAGTCTTTATACCAATGTCTATAAACCTCAAATTATCCGTATTGCAATTTTGTTAGATCTTTTTATGCCGCTTGCTGATGGACCGAAAAGTGCAGAGGAAGTTGCACAAACTCGCAACTTACATCCTTTTGGAACAAAAGCATTGTTTGATTACCTTACAAGTTTAAATATTTTGATAAAGCAGGGAGATAAATATGAACTTACGCCAACTGCTTCTACTTTTCTATTACCAGAGCGAAAGACCTATGCAGGAAATCTAATTATTGATTTTGTAACTTCATCAACATGGGACGGCGTTCTTAAAGCATTACGTACTGGTCAACCTGAGCAAATAGATAAAGAGGAAGATTTTATAGAGGATGCCTGGATAGAAAGTTATAGAGAATTGAGAATATCAAGTAGTTTGAAAATGTGGGAGGCTGTCGGAATTATTCCTGACGAGTCTACTTCACTTAATATGCTAGATATCGCATGTGGATGTGCTATCAAAAGCTTTGTATTAGCGCAGAAGTCTAAAAATATTACAGTTACATGTCTTGATAGTGCGAAAGTGCTTGAAGTAGCACATGATTTAGCAGAAAGAATGAATTTAATTTCACAGGTGATATTTTTGCCTGGAGATCTACTTAAAATAGAATTTGGAAAAGCAAAATATGACCTATGTATGTTAGGTCAAATTACTCATTATCTTACGGAGGTTCAAAATCAGAATTTATTTCAGAGTATTTATGCGGCTCTAAAAGATAGAGGAATTCTTGCGATTGATGTACCTATGGATAAAGGTACTCTTGATGAAGAAGCAAGTTTATTAACTCTTGAATTATGGGCTAATGGTGGAGGAGCTGCTTATTCATTTGGCACCTATCAATCCTGGTTGAAAAATGCAGGTTTCAGCAAAATTATACAATTAAATGATAGATTGTTAAAAGCTGAAAAATAGTTCCTAAGGTTGGACAATTTAGATTTTTGTATATTATCTTATAAAGGGGAAATTAAGCTTCAAATCGCCAATCTCGCCCTTAATTTCGTAGATTAAAGAAAGATTATTTACATAAAACACCCATGGCCTGCTCCCCAAAATCTGGACAAAAATTATTTAATAGTTTAAAATTAATTAAAGAA